>BNJS01000986.1_pt1 | contig 196360 bp, 249 predicted proteins | sample 8540461 | NCBI WGS metagenome assembly BNJS01 (sample SAMD00202454, study PRJDB9452) | human saliva metagenome | isolation source: human saliva | place: Japan
TCTCTATCCGAACTTGCATCCGGATGAACATATCGCGGTTCTGCTCCTGGAGTTGTGGCTGTTCATGAATGACCTCGCAGATATAATCGCCCACAGGAGTATATCCAGCTTGGGTCAGAGCCTGGTAAAAATGCGGCAGAGCTTTAAGTTCATCTGCAAAGGAAGAGCAGTAAGCGACTGCATAATTTCCTGCCGGCAGCAATATTCGATTTAAGTGAGGGAGTTCATTGGGAGTATGATGGAAGAGACAGAGTTGTTTGGAAATCCATCTTTCTTTTTGGAAATCTTCTTGTTTCATAATGGAGCCAACACGGCTGAAATGAGTGAAAAAAGGACTGTAACGCAGGATTTCTTGCTTGAAGCAGCGGAGAGCAAGTTCGTATTCCTCACTTTTCATTTGATAAATATTTTGATCGATTTCAAAAGTAAGCAGCTGCCGTTCAGGAAAAGTTAGGATTTCCAGTTCTTGCTCGCTCTGCTTTTCGCCATAGATACGGGCACCAGACCGAAAGATTTCGATTTCTTGGATTTGTTTTTCTAAATTCTCTTTTTCCTCTAGAAGGCGCTGATAGCGCTCCTCGATAAGCTGGTGCAGTTGAAAATGGTCCTTGTCAGATAGGATTTCTTTGATGTCTTCTAGAGAAAAATTCAGTTGACGCAGGTACTGGATGGAGTCAACCAGCGAAGATTGATTGATGTGGTAGTAGCGATAGTTGGTTTCTGGATCGACTTTATAGGGTTTTAAAAGACCGATTTGGTCATAGAATCGTAGAGTTTGGATGGAAATCTGATTTATTTGGGAAAACTCTCCGATACGCAAAATTTTTTTCATTTTTTAAAACCCTCTATTGACTCTCTAGTTACTAGAGATATTATACTATAATTGTGAAAATAATAACAATCAATGGAGGGTTTGCCATGAGAAATACAAAAATTCGTGCTGTCCAGTATGGCTGCGGCAAGATGTCTAAAGTGATTTTCAAGTATCTACTGGATCACGGTGTAGAAATCGTCGGAGCTATTGATAACAATCCTGCTGTAGTAGGGCAGGATGTTGGTGATTTTGCAGAGCTAGGCTATAAGACTGGTGTCCTGATTTCTGATAATGCTGAACGTGTCTTTGGAGAGTGTGACGCTGACATTGCCATTGTCACCATTGCTTCCTATATGCCGGAAATGTATGATTTTTTTGAAACAGCCATCAAGCATGGAGTTAATATCATCACGACCTGTGAGGAAGCGATCTACCCTTGGACGACGTCGCCATCTGAAACAAACCGCTTGGACAAGCTGGCTAAAGAATATGGTGTCACTGTAATGGGCTCAGGCATGCAGGATATTTACTGGATTAATATGCCTTGCTCGGCTATGTCTGGCCTTAATCGCATTCAAAAGGTGAAAGGGGTTGTCAGCTATAATGTGGAAGATTATGGTCTGGCTTTGGCAGAAGCGCATGGTGCTGGTTACGATTCAGAGCGATTTGAAAAGGAAATTGCCAGTGCTGAGAGTCTGCCGTCCTATATGTGGAATGCTGCTGAAGCTATTTGTTCTAAGATGAACTGGACCATTCAGGATATTTCACAAAAGAGCGTTCCTTACATTTTGGATGAAGATGTTTATTCTGAAACGCTGGGACGAACAGTTCCAGCGGGGCAAGTAACGGGTATGTCAGCTGTGACAACCATTCATACCCATCAGGGAATTGAGTTAGAAGTAGAGTGTATTGGCAAGGTCTATCGTGAAAATGACGGAGATATGTGTGATTGGGAAATTACTGGTGAGCCAAATCTAGTCTTCTCAGTCAGCAAGCCTGATACTGTAGCCTTGACCTGTGCCACTATCGTCAATCGAATCCCTTCTGTGTTAGATGCACCGGCAGGTTATGTGACTTCAGAGTTGGCGCGTGACTTGGCCTATCCGACCTATCCACTTCATACCTATGTGGAAAAATAGCAGAGCTTATAACTAAAAATACACCTCCCGTATCAATTGGGAGGTGTGTTTTTAAGTATTAGTCTTCCTTTTTCTTTAAAAGTAAGAGTCCAGCTGCTCCTGCGATTAGGAGTCCAGCTAGAGCAAAGCTGGCAGTTTTTTCTTGGCTGCCGGTCTGCGGAAGGGTCTGACTCTTGTAGGTCAGGACTACCGTTTGAGCTGGTGGATTCACTGTAGCAGGCTTCCAGTCAAGGACAGTCTGACTTGGTGCTTGATAGGTTGGGTCAGGTGCCGCAGGACTTGGGAGGTCTGTCAGCTCGGCCAACTGGCTGCCAAAGATAGCATTGGAGATCCAGCGGTAGAGTGAACGGGGTGAAGTCGATTGGTCGGATTGCCAGCATAGACAAAGAGAGGTTGTTCTTTATAAGTACCGGCAATGGCTACGACTTTGTTGGCCAGCTGTTCATTGCCAGGCCACCAGCCAGCGATATAGAAGTCGCTGCCAGCAATGCTGGCAAGAGTCCTAAAGTTGGCAGGAATCTTAGCAATCCAGTTACCAGAGTTGGAGTAAAAGAGTCCATCCTTCTTGTAGCCACTGGTCAGCGGGTCTTGGTCTTGTATAACGGCCTTCATCAGTCCTTCATAGTCACTGCCGTTCTTGAAGCGCTCAGCGTCAAATCCATCTAGGATTCCTAGTTTTTCCAAGTGCTGCATAGCAGAGCCTCCGACGACGATGGTTGGCTTAAGTCCGACAAGAGACTTGTCATAGTCGTTGCTTTCAAGGACGATGACGTCCGCTTCTTCTGGGCTGTCAACGATTTCAAAGCCCATATTTTTCAGAGCCAAAGCAGTGTGAGCGGGTGAGTCCACACCTGCCCAGTAAAACTGATGTGGTGGTGCGTAGACCTTGAGAGGCTTCAGAGTCGGTCCTTGTGGAATCTTATAAAGGGCGTCACCGTAAATAGCATAACGATCTAAAAGGCTAGTAAAGGTCGGTGTATCAACGATGTAGCCGTCATCTGTCAGGTAGACCTTCTTACCTTCAGCAAGAGCTTGGTTAACAGCCTTGACCGCGCTCTCAGACGTATTGGCAATGACGTAATAAGGCGCTTTATAATCAACCTGACTGGTACGTGCAGCACGGAGAGCTGTCACGTCGCCTAACTTGCCTTCAAAGAGCTTGTCGCCAAAGACTGGCTGGGCTTTGAATCCTTTCATATCAGGGAAATTGACGACCAATTCCGCATACATAGCTGCCCACTTGGATTCATTTGATCCTTTGTAGAGGACATGATTGGCATAGCCACGCTTGGCCTGCGCCATATCGACAACCAAATCGCCTTTTTTATAGTTGCCGCTGTCTTCCTTGAGTTCTTTGACAAGGACACCGTTGCGCTTGAAATAGTCAATCATATTAAAGGCTTCTTGGGTATCGTTGTCCTTGTCCACTCCCATTGGGATGACATAGTAGTCTGGGAAGAATTTTTCTCGGCCTTTTTTAATCCGGCCTACGACCTGACCATCAGGTCCGACGAGTTCATTTTCTGCCTTAGGATCTTCGACTTTATTGATTCCGCGCAGGTAGAAGTTGAGACGCATCTCCATGAGCTTGTCGGGGTTCTGAGCCAGATAGTCAAGGCCTCCTAAAACTGCATAATATCCAGCCTTGTAGGACTCTTGATTGCCCTCAGGGATTTCAATGGTATGTCCCAGGATGCCATGGTACATAGAATAAACCGCTGTGTAGCCGGAGAAGGAATCGTCCCATCCGTCTCCCCAGTCCAGTTTTGGAATGATGTATTTGTCGTAGCCAGAGTTGGCAACGCCGGCTCGCCCCATATGATGGGCATTGTCCAGCATGAGGTCAGATAAAAGGTCATATTCAAAGTTAGGATCGTGAGGCGGGGTTGCCGGCTCAATCAGGAATTCCTTGACAAAGCCGTGGATATCATAGAGGGCAATCGGGTTCCATTTGTTGATCAATCCAGCAACGGTGCGGGTTTCAGGATTGGCTTGGTAGCCAGTATCACGGTTAGGTCAAGGCCATTGGCCAGAGCCCGAGTGTTAAGGACATCGCCGTCAGGGTTTTCCGTAAAGTCAAAGAGGAAGATAAACTTCTTCAGTAAATCTTGGATTTTGAGAGTGACAAGTTTTTCAGAACCATCGGCAGCGGTTGTTTTGAAGCTGACTTGGTCTTTAGTTGCAAAAGTTTTAAAGAGACCTGTGATAATATCAATAGCAGGCTGTTCATCAGCATGGGTGTTGTTAATGAGCACAGGCAGTTTATAATCTAAGTTGCCATTTTTGAGAGCTGCCAGCATTTCTGCTGGTTTGGTCAAGGCCTGCGGATTAGTTGTGCTGAGGTAGTCGTCGATGCTCTTTTGGTCAGAACTGATGATACCCAGCTTGATATCGCGGCCCTGAGCGCTCTTTCCAATGTTCTCAATCTGTACCAAACGATCTGTTTTGGCATCCTGTCTGCTTTTTTCAATAGATGCCAGCATCTCCTCATGGCTATGGAAGTCTTCATAAGGGCGCAAGACGACATTTTTGCGAATGGTCAAACTCAAGTCCTGGCTCGTACCAACCAGTTCATGCTTGCCAATGAATTTTCGATAGGTCCGGCGAATATTATGGGGAGAGCGCAGGCTGAGATCGTCTCCGAAAAGCTTTTGAAACTGCAGATTCAGATGAAGATCGTTCCCGTCGGCCTTTTCCTCAATTGTGACAAAGGGTTGGCCAGTAAAGGTGCCGCTGTCCATGTTCCAGGTTTTCCAGTCGGCAATCGGTTTATTGTCCAGAGTCCAGGTCAGCTTGCCCGCCTGAGAAGCCTGTCCTTGGACGGTTTCCTTGAGCTCTGCAGACTCGGACATATAAACGGTACTGTCGGCCAGCTGGGTCTTAGCTTCTTCAGAAGCAGCTGCTCTTGGTTGAACTGCGGCAGAGACGGCTGGATTCTCAGCGGCAGGAGTCTGCTCTTTTTCAGCTGTCGGATTAGGGTCAGCGACCGGTGCAGCTTCTGCCGCAGGAGTTACAGCCTCTACCTGATTAGCGGCTGGCTGTGACTCAGTGCTGTTCTGCTGGTCAGCTGCGGCCTTGCCCTGAGCCAAGAAAGCCATCAATACAGCGGCTGATAAACTCAAAGCCTGAGTATAGAGACGCTTCTTGTATGAATCGTTCATTAGGAAATCTCCTTTGTGTAAAATATTCTATACTTAGCATAACAAATATCGAAAGCGCTTTCAAATAAAAAAATAGAAAAAAACATACAAAGTTGCCCCAAAATGATCTCTCAGATGAATTGCTGAGCATAGTAGAATCTTCCTTGTTTCGAGTACTATTTGCAATATCCGAACCTTCTACCTTTATTTTCTGAAATAGTATACAAAATCCTCGAATTTATGCTACAATGAGACAAACTAAAAATGATTGGAGCCAAGCATGAAAGCAATTATTACCGTTGTCGGAAAAGATAAAACAGGGATTGTAGCTGGAGTTTCCACTAAGATTGCGGAGCTGGGGCTGAATATTGACGATATTTCCCAAACCGTTTTGGAGGAATATTTTCACCATGATGGCCTTGGTGTCCAGCGATGAAAAGCAAGATTTTACGGCCCTTCGCAATGAGTTTGAAGCTTTCGGTCAAGAGCTCAACGTTAAAATCAACATTCAAAGCGCAGCCATTTGATGCCATGTACAATATCTAAGGAGTGAAGGATGGATATTAGACAAGTAACAGAAACCATTGCCATGATTGAGGAGCAGAATTTTGATATTCGGACCATCACCATGGGCATTTCACTCTTAGACTGTATCGACACAGATATTAATCGGGCGGCGGAGAAGATTTACAAAAAAATCACGACCAAAGCGAAAGATCTGGTGGCAGTTGGGGGCGAAATTGCTGCAGAGCTCGGGATTCCTATCGTCAACAAACGGGTCTCCGTGACTCCTATTTCTCTGATCGGAGCGGCTACGGATGCTACAGACTATATTCCTTTGGCTAAGGCTCTGGATCGAGCAGCTAAGGAAATCGGCGTAGACTTCATCGGTGGTTTTTCTGCCTTGGTCCAAAAGGGCTATCAAAAAGGTGATGAAATCCTCATTAATTCCATTCCACGTGCTTTGGCTGAGACGGACAAGGTCTGCTCCTCTGTCAATATCGGTTCAACAAAGACTGGTATTAACATGACGGCAGTTGCAGATATGGGACGGATTATTAAGGAAACGGCCCGACTGTCTGACATGGGCGCGGCCAAGCTGGTCGTCTTTGCCAATGCGGTAGAGGATAATCCTTTCATGGCGGGTGCTTTTCATGGTGTTGGTGAAGCAGATGTGGTCATCAATGTCGGTGTTTCTGGGCCAGGTGTTGTCAAGCGAGCCTTGGAAAAGGTCCGTGGTGAGAGCTTTGACGTGGTGGCTGAAACGGTCAAGAAAACAGCCTTCAAAATCACTCGTATCGGTCAGTTGGTCGGTCAGATGGCCAGCGAGCGTCTGGGCGTCAAGTTCGGGATTGTTGACTTGAGTCTGGCTCCAACACCGGCGGTCGGGAGATTCAGTGGCCCGTGTCTTGGAAGAAATGGGCTTGGAAACAGTCGGTACTCATGGCACGACAGCGGCACTTGCCCTGCTCAATGACCAAGTCAAAAAAGGCGGTGTCATGGCCTGCAATCAGGTTGGTGGACTGTCTGGTGCTTTCATCCCTGTGTCAGAAGACGAGGGCATGATTGCGGCTGTCCAAAATGGCTCGCTCAATCTAGAAAAGCTGGAAGCGATGACAGCTATCTGCTCAGTAGGCTTGGATATGATTGCCATTCCAGAAGCGACACCTGCTGAAACCATTGCGGCCATGATTGCGGATGAGGCGGCGATTGGCGTTATCAATCAAAAGACGACAGCTGTGCGGATTATTCCGAAAGGCAAGGAAGGCGATATGATTGAATTTGGAGGGACTCTTGGGAACAGCTCCAGTCATGAAGGTCAATCAGGCTTCGTCAGCTGCCTTTATCGCACGTGGGCGGTCAGATTCCAGCGCCCATTCACAGCTTTAAAAATTAAAAAGCTAGATTTGAAAACAGCTTTTTAAGAAAGCATCATAAAGGACAGCTATTCAGTTTCCGAGTAGGAGTTTGCGGGATTGAATCTAGCTGGATGCTTGAAATATAGGGGATTATAAGGAGATTGTTTAGGTTATGAATAAAAGAGAGCTAGCTGAGCTGGCCCTTGATTTAGGTTTGGATTTTGATAAGGAGAGCGGCATTATATATGGCCGTAGAAGGGCATTATGCTTTTTATCTAGAGACCATAACAGATGGCGATGAATTTGCGATTTTCTTTTCAGTCAGATGTGAGCAGGGCTATATTGGTCGAGATACCTTGGAAGCGTCTGATCAACGATTCTGAGGTTTTGATTGATTTTGAGAGAGCTGGCTACAGCCTAGCCTGTCAGATTTTGGCTGATCAGGATCGGGATCTGCTGCCGGATATTTTGGAGGAAGCTATCGAAGACTGCACCCGCTACTTTGAGGAGCAAGGGCTGATTAGCGCCTGTGAGAAAACTGGTGAAACCGGAGATGTGGACCTGTATCAGTTTCAAAGGAGATTGGCTCTTTTCTCACGCCATCTAGCTATGAGCGGATGATTTCCATCTCACAGGATAAGGTGACAAAGCGCTCCCTTCCTCATCAAAAGTCCGCAGAAAATACATTATTTGCTGGGGCTTATCGGGAGCATTTCTTGACTAGCTTGCTTGGTGCATGTCTTGTCTTCTTCCTGACAGGTGCCTCCTTGGCCATGGGCCTCATATCAAGTTTTACACTGCTATTTAGCATTGCTTGCTATGAAAAAGTTTGTCAAAGGGCATTTCTGTTTTAGGAATTGTGGCAAGTTTCTTTTTTACTGTAACGATGAGCTTTTTAGCTGTTCAAATCGGTTATGCTAATTCTTTTTATCAGGGGAAGGCAATATTTTGCAAGCTGTTATCGCTATTAATACAGCCGCTTTATCCGGACAGTTTGGTATTAATTATTGGCTCCATTATCTGTTCATTGTTCTTGGATGTGTCAGTGCTGTAAAAGTTCATATTAAGTCTCTATAGTTGATTAGATGCTGACTTCACGGTGAGCTGCTGTCTATCATAGTGGGGAACGGAGTTCTCCTTCTTCTTTATCCTAAAGAATTCGAAGGCCTTTTTCAAAATTGACTATAACAAAAAAAAATAAAAGAGGTAAACTATGTCAAAAACAAGACTCTATGTTATCCGTCATGGCAAGACCATGTTTCAATACTATCGGCCGGGCTCAGGGCTGGTCTGATACGCCGCTGACTGCCGAAAGGCGAGCGCGGTATTCGTGAGCTGGGTATCGGATTGCGAGAGTCTGGCTTTGCCTTTTGTCAAGGCCTTTTTCTAGTGATAGCGGCAGGACCATTCAGACCATGGGGATTATCCTAGAGGAGCTGGGTCTGACTGGCCAGATTCCCTATCGCTATGATAAGCGCATCCGGGAGTGGTGCTTTGGCAGTTTTGATGGGGCTTATGGTGGTGAGCTCTTTCATGGCGTTATCCCACGAGTTCTTAAGACGGATAATTACAAAGAGCTCAGTTGGCCGGATTTGGCGAAATGGTCTGGTGGAAGTGGATACGGCTGGCTGGGCTGAGCCTTGGGACAAGCTAAGCGGTCGGATTTTAGAAGGATTTGAAGCCATGGCTAGAGAGGTGGAGTCTTCTGGCGGTGGCAATGCTCTGGTCGTCAGCCACAGCATGACCATTGGTACTTTGGCCTATCTGGTTGATGAGAATATCACGAAAAATCCTAATGTCGAAAATGGCAGTGTCACAGTGTTGGAGTATGAAAATGGTCGCTTCAGCATCCAAGCTCTGGGTGATGTGTCTTACCGTCAGATTGGCGCAGCTATATTGGACCGAGAAAATCAAGAATGAGCAGGGAGTTTTGAGACTCCTGCTTTTTGCTTTGAAAGCCAGATGGCGCCAATTTCTTCATAAAATGGTATAATATGAAAAGAATAACGGAGGAAATGAAATGGCAAAAACAAGATTATACTTGGTTCGTCATGGCAAAACCATGTTTAATACTATCGGTCGGGCTCAAGGCTGGTCTGATACACCCATTGACTGAAGTTGGGGAACGTGGCATTCATGAGTTGGGCATTGGCCTGAGAGAAGCTGGGCTTGATTTCAAAATTGGCTCGTTCTAGCGACAGCGGCCGGACTATTCAGACCATGGGCATTATTCTAGAGGAGCTTGGGCCTGACAGGACAGATTCCTTATACCTTTGACAAGCGGATTCGCGAATGGTGCTTTGGCAGTTTTGATGGTGGTTATGATGGGAGAACTCTTTATGGGCGTGATGCCCCGGGTTTTCAATATTGAGCATGTTCATCAGCTCAGCTATGCTGAGCTGGCAGAAGGCCTTGTAGAAGTCGATACAGCTGGGCTGGGCGGAAAACTGGGAAAAGCTCAGCGGCCGAATCTGGGAAGGTTTTTCAGCCATAGCTGAGGAGCTGGAAGCTGCTGGCGGCGGCAATGCTCTTGTAGTCAGCCACGGCATGACCATCGGAACCTTTGTCTATCTAATCAATCGAACTCAGCCCTCATGGTTTGGACAATGGCAGTGTGACGGTTGTAGACTATGAAGACGGTAAATTCACAGTAGCTTGCATCGGAGACATGTCTTATCGAGAGACCGGTGCCAAAGTAATGGAGGAAGAAGTTGAAGCGCGCTAAACATCGCAAAGAAAAGAGAAAATCGAAGTCTAAGAAGATTGGGTTGATACGTTTTTGTTGTTAATCGTCTTGTGTCTGGCAGCTGGAGGAACGGCGATTTATTTCCGTCCGTCCTTGTTACAAGATCTGCTTGCAAAGATTCAGTTTTCGGGTTCGTCTAGTAGTTCTGCTACGAAAGGCTACTTCTAGCTCAGAGAGTTCGCAGTCTGATTTGCCCAAGGTGTCTTCTACTGACTGGAATTTGATTTTGGTCAATCGTGACAATCAGCAAGAAGAAAGGACACCTGATCTGACTCAGATCGGAGAGATCCAGGTGGACAGCCGCATTGCTGAAAATACTCGGCAATTTCTAGCAGCAGCCCAGGCGATAGCTCCTGAAGAAACTTTAATCTCTGGCTATCGCAGCCGAGCTGAGCAGGAGGAACTCTATAACGAAAAAGTTGCTGGGGAAGTCGCCAAAGGTTTGTCAAATGAAGAAGCAGTCAGCATCGTGCTGAAGCAGGTTCAACTTCCAGGAGCCAGTGAGCATCAAACGGGCTTGGCTATTGATATGAGTGCTCCAGAAGGCCAGGAGGATGAATTGGCAGCCAAAATTGCCCAACTAGCTCCGCAGTATGGCTTTGTCCTTCGCTATCCAGATGGCAAGAGCGACATTACCGGAGTTGACTTTGAGAACTGGCATTACCGCTATGTCGGTGTGGAGAATGCCCAGTATATGCAGAAGCATAATCTGGTTCTGGAAGAATACATCGCCCTGCTTAAGGCAGCAGGAAAATAAACAAGTAAGTCAGGTTCTCCTGGCTTTTTTTATGCTGATTTAGATTTCTAATCCTTTTAGCTTCTGATTAAAGCAGCTTTAGCAACAAACATAGAGATACAAAAACGAACCACTTTCTGTAAAAAATATTTATAAATCCTTGACAACTATATCGGACTGCGATATAATCTTTATATCAAGGTTCGATATATCGAGGTGAAAGTGAGATAAAAAGATGAGTGGATTGACAGAAAAGCTTAGGAGAGTCTATGTACCAATGACAGAGACAGGTTTTTATATCCTCTTCTGTCTTCAGAAAGAAAGGCATGGCTACAGTATTACTCAAAAAGTCAAGGAGCTGACAGAAGGACAACTATCTATCAGTCCGGGAACCATGTACGGAACCTTGGCAAAGATGGAGAAAGATGGTCTGATTGCCTTTGTTCGTGAGGAAGAAAAGAGAAAACTCTACTCTATCACGGAGATTGGAAGACAGATTTTAGAGTTGGAAATCCAGCGGATTGAGCGCCTTTACCGCAATAGTAAGGAGGAAGTTTGATGGAAAAGAGAATTGTCTATAAAATCTTTACCATTGCAGACTATGATAGAGAAGCAGCTTATTTTAAAAAAATGCATAGCCAAGGCTGGAAATTGAAAAAAGTAAGTTATTCTCCCTTTCTTGTTGCAGTTCGTTATACTTTTGAAGCTTGTCCGCCTCAGGAAGTGGCCTATCAATTAGATTTTCGCCCTATAAAGAAGGCGGAGCAAGAATCCTATTATCAACTGTTTGAGGATTGCGGCTGGGAGCATATTGCAAACTTTAATCAATTTTCTTATTTCCGCAAGCCAGTTTCTCAGATTGATGCAGACAGTGATCTTGAAATCTATAATGATGCATGGTCTAAGCTAGAAATGGTCAAGCGTTTACTTGTATGGCGGTTTTTGCCAGCCATCATGGTTTTGTGTGTCACTACGTATCTCATTCTAGATATTTTCCAGAAAGAGTTTGAAAGCAAGTCTATTATTCAAATCAATCTTAGCAATAGACTGTGTCATATTGCTCATTCTATTCTGCCAACTGGTCCATATTGCCTTGCGTTTTTGGAAAATGAGGCAGGAACTGAAAGATTGATTGCAGTTTTGTTAAATACTGTTGTGAAAGCGAGGAAAAACAATGAAAAAGACCATTATTGAAGTGCAAGGCTTGAAAAAGAAGTTCAAGGAACAAGAAGCCTTGGCAGGAATCGATTTTTCCATCCGAGAGGGAGAGATTTTTGGCTTTCTAGGGCCTTCTGGATCTGGTAAAACCACGACTATCAATATTTTGACTGGTCAGTTGTCTGCGGATGCTGGATCAGCTCATGTGCTGTCTGCACCGGTTGAGGATTTGAAAGGCAGAAGTGCTGGAGCAGATTGGGATTGTCAGCGATGGCAGTGGTTTTTATGAAAAGATGTCACTTTATAAAAATCTCAAGGCCTATGCTATGCTCTTTGGGGTTAAGATGGCAGAAGTCGATGAACTCCTCCGAAAAGTGGGACTCTATGATAGCCGCAACAAGGTGGCTGAAAAACTATCTACGGGTATGAAGCAGCGCATGTTGCTGGTTCGTGCCTTGATTAATCGAACCTAAACTGCTCTTCTTGGATGAGCCGACCAGTGGTTTGGATCCGTCAACCTCTCGCACCATTCACGAATTGTTGCTGGAACTAAAAGCGCAGGGGACAACTATTTTTCTGACGACTCATGATATGCAGGAAGCTACCCTGTTGTGTGATCGCTTGGCCTTGCTAAGTAAAGGAAAACTAGTCGAAGTAGGCAGTCCGCATGAGATTATCCAAAAGTATAATACGGATAAGAAGGTTCGTTTAGAATATGTAGATTTGACGACAAAGACGATGGCCTTTGAGGAACTGCAAGGAGGCTTGGATTTGTCCGATGTTATCAGTATTCATTCCTGTGAACCAACTTTGGAAGATGTTTTCATCACTTTGACAGGAGGTACCTTAAATGTCTAATAAATTAAAAGGTATGATTTGGCTGAGAGGTCAAGTTACCCTGGCTAATAAAAGTATCCTATTGCAGGTTTTCATGCCGATTTTCCTCATTTTTCTCTATAAATTTATTTTTTCTCTGAATGGAGCAGGTAAGGAAATTGGAGGAGAAAAGCTAGCTACTTTATTACTGAATATTTCTTTACCATTCTCTCTAGCCATGTCAGTTGGAACACCTATTATCATCATCCTAGCTGAGGAAAGAGAAAAACATAATTTGCAAAGTTTGCGCTTGGCTGGTGTGACAGCTGGTCAATACATTCTCTCTGCTTTAATCTGGCCAGCGATTATTGGGATTTTTTATATCGTCATTACCCCACATTTTGGTAGGGAGCTAAGCTTTCTAATCATCTGTTCAGCTATAGTTTGGTTCTCTTATTGACCATGCTGGTCTTAATTTTCTTCTTTTTAATGGTTGGTCTGTTTTGTAAAAATCAGGTCATGGCACAATCCCTTAGTGTTCCAGCCATGCTCTTGGCGGCATTTATTCCTATGTTTTCAAATATGAGCGAGGAGTTTATTTAAAGTGCTGCGTTATAGCTTTATGGGTCTCTTTAGTAGTTTATATGAAAGATTGGTCTCATTTCCATTTATGGAGCGGAGAATTTTTGGCTCTGCTAGTTTGGTTGCTTCTTTTTGCAGGAATTTCTTTCTATTTGATGCGCCATTTGCAAATCTTGGACGACTAATCTAGGTCGCTAGACTGATTTTTAGCACTCTTGTAAAAAGAGTGCTAATTTTTTGAGTTTTTGTCTTGACTTTGGAGTAGAAGAGTGTATAATAGAATCATGAGTTAGCACTCGAGGTGGTTGAGTGCTAATCGACAGCAGAATCTTGATTGGAGGTGATGCCGTGGTCACGGAGCGTCAAAATGAGATTTTGAATTTGATTATTGATATCTTTACCAAGACCCACGAGCCGGTCGGATCCAAAGCCCTGCAGGATTCCATCAATTCCAGCAGTGCCACCATCCGAAACGATATGGCGGCTTTGGAAAAGCAGGGGCTTCTGGAAAAGGCGCATACGTCCAGTGGCCGTAAGCCTAGCGTGGCTGGTTTTCAGTACTTTGTCAAGCATTCTCTGTCCTTTGATCGTCTCGCTGAGAATGAACTCTATGAGGTTATCAAAGCCTTTGACCATGAGTTTTTTTCAACTTGGAGGACATTCTTCAACAGGCAGCAGACCTTTTGACTAAGCTCAGTGGATGCACGGTTGTTGCACTGGATGTAGAGCCCAGTCGGCAGCGCTTGACAGCTTTTGACATCGTTGTGCTCAGTCAGCACACGGCTCTGGCAGTCTTCACCTTGGATGAGTCCAATACCATCACCAGTCAGTTTATGATTCCGCGCAACTTCCTAAGAGAAGATCTAGACAGGCTTAAAGGCTTGGTACGTGAGCGATTCTTGGGACAGACAGTGTTGGACATCCATTACAAGATTCGGACGGAGATTCCGCAGATTATCCAGCGCTATTTCACTACGACGGACAATGTCATCCAACTCTTTGAGCATATCTTTGGTGATATTTTCAAGGAAAATGTGATTCTGTCTGGCAAGGTTCAACTCTTGGAATTTTCAGATCTGTCAGCTTATCAGTTTTTTGATGACCCGCAGAAAGTAGCCTTTGAGATTCGCGACGGTTTGGCCGAAGATCAGATGCAAAGCGTGCGCGTGGCAGACAGTAGAGAAAGCTGTTTGGCTGATCTGACACTGATTTCCAGCAAATTCCTGATTCCTTATCGAGGATTTGGAGTGTTGGCAGTTGTCGGTCCGGTCAATCTTGACTACCAACGGCTGGTCAGTCAGATGAATGTCGTCAACCGCGTACTGACCATGAAACTGACCGACTTCTACCGCTATCTGAGCAGCAATCACTACGAAGTCCATTAAATATAGTAGAAATATTCCTAAAAAGGAGGTGCCTTGTGGCAAAACATAAACAAGAAGAACATCCAGAAGATGTGGAAGTAAAAGAGGAAGCTGTAGAAACAGCTGAGCAAGCTGAATCAGCAAGCCCTGAAAAATCAGAATTAGAACTAGCTAATGAGCGGGCAGAAGATTTTGAAAACAAATATCTCCGTGCTCATGCAGAAATGCAGAAACATCCAGCGTCGAGCAAATGAAGAACGCCAGCAGCTGCAAAGATACCGCAGTCAGGATCTGGCAAAAGCTATCTTTGCCTTCGATAGATAATCTGGAGCGCGCACTTGCCGTTGAAGGTCTGACAGATGATGTCAAAAAAGGACTGGAAATGGTGCAGGAAAGCTTGATTCATGCTCTCAAAGAAGAGGGTATCGAAGAAATCCCAGCTGACGGAGCTTTTGACCATAACTATCACATGGCCATTCAAACCGTTCCAGCTGACGATGAGCATCCAGCTGACACTATCGCGCAGGTCTTCCAAAAAGGCTACAAACTTCATGACCGTATCCTTAGACCAGCTATGGTGGTTGTTTATAACTAGGCGAGTCACTAATATTTGCGAAGTGAACTGCCAATCAGCTACTGCGTAAAACTTGTCCGAAACGACAATAAACTATGAAAGAAGAAAACATTCGTTCAGCTTTGCTTTTAACGAGCGTAGCGAACCAAAGAGCATCAAAAATAAAATTAAAGTAAAAAGAGGTAAAAATATGTCTAAAATTATCGGTATTGACTTAGGTACAACAAACTCAGCAGTTGCAGTTCTTGAAGGAACTGAAAGCAAAATCATTGCAAACCCAGAAGGAAATCGTACAACACCATCTGTAGTGTCATTCAAAAATGGTGAAATCATTGTTGGTGATGCGGCAAAACGTCAAGCAGTGACAAACCCAGATACCATCATTTCCATCAAATCAAAAATGGGAACTTCTGAAAAAGTAGCTGCTAACGGCAAAGAATACACTCCGCAAGAAATCTCAGCTATGATTTTGCAATACTTGAAAGGCTATGCAGAAGAGTACCTTGGTGAAAAAGTGAGCAAAGCGGTTATCACAGTGCCAGCATACTTTAACGATGCACAACGTCAAGCGACTAAAGACGCTGGTAAAATCGCTGGTCTTGAAGTAGAACGTATCGTCAACGAACCAACTGCAGCAGCCCTTGCTTACGGTCTTGACAAACAAGATAAAGAAGAAAAGATCTTGGTCTTTGACTTGGGTGGTGGTACCTTTGACGTTTCAATCCTTGAGTTGGGTGATGGCGTCTTTGATGTACTGGCAACTGCTGGTGACAACAAACTCGGTGGTGACGACTTTGACCAAAAGATTATCGACCACATGGTAGCTGAGTTCAAGAAAGAGAACGGCATCGACTTGTCAAATGACAAGATGGCGCTTCAACGTTTGAAAGATGCAGCTGAAAAGGCTAAGAAAGACCTTTCAGGTGTAACCTCTACTCAAATCAGCTTGCCGTTTATCACAGCTGGCGACGCTGGACCTCTCCACTTGGAAATGACTTTGACTCGTGCTAAATTCGACGATTTGACTCGTGACTTGGTAGAGCGCACTAAAGAACCAGTTCGCCGTGCTCTTTCTGACGCAGGTTTGAGCTTGTCAGAAATTGACGAAGTAATCTTGGTTGGTGGTTCAACTCGTATTCCGGCAGTTGTAGAAGCTGTTAAGGCTGAAACTGGTAAAGAACCAAACAAATCAGTGAACCCTGATGAAGTAGTTGCTATGGGTGCTGCTATCCAAGGTGGTGTTATCACTGGTGATGTCAAAGACGTTGTACTTCTTGACGTAACTCCATTGTCACTTGGTATCGAAACAATGGGTGGTGTCTTCACAAAACTCATCGACCGTAACACAACAATTCCAACATCTAAATCACAAGTCTTCTCAACAGCAGCGGACAACCAACCAGCCGTTGATATCCATGTTCTTCAAGGTGAACGTCCCAATGGCAGCAGATAACAAGACTCTGGGACGTTTCCAATTGACAGACATCCCAGCTGCTCCTCGTGGAATCCCTCAAATCGAAGTAACATTTGACATCGACAAGAACGGTATCGTATCTGTTAAGGCTAAAGACCTTGGAACTCAAAAAGAACAACACATTGTCATCCAATCTAACAGCGGTCTGACTGACGAAGAAATCGACCGCATGATGAAGGATGCAGAAGCGATGCTGAAGCAGATAAGAAACGTAAAGAAGAAGTTGACCTTCGTAACGAAGTTGACCAAGCTATCTTTGCTACTGAAAAGACTATCAAGGAAACTGAAGGCAAAGGCTTCGACACAGAGCGTGATGCTGCCCAAGCTGCTCTTGATGAACTTAAGAAAGCGCAAGAAGATAATAACTTGGACGACATGAAAGCGAAATTGGAAGCTCTCAACGAAAAAGCTCAAGCGTTGGCAGTGAAACTCTATGAACAAGCTGCTGCGGCTCAACAAGCCCAAGCAGGAGCAGAAGGAGCTGAAAACGCGGGCTCAACTAAAGCAGACGACGATGTTGTAGACGGAGAGTTTACTGAGAAATAGGCGGTGAGACAGAACTAAAAATTGAAAGTTTTTAGTTCGTAGTCGAACCCCCGCGAGGATGATTAGGATTTTTGGGAGTCTGAAAGACGAACCTAAAATCCAATCAGCTACCGCGTCAAAAATTTTTCAAAAAATATTGTTTTGAAAATTTCACGTCGTAATGATAGGAAGAAATCCAGAGGTTGCAACCCAGCCTCTGTTTTTCGCTAAACTAGAGGGTGACGCTTATGAAGAAAGTGCTCTGTTTGATTTATCCTAATTTTTCACTTTATGAAGTAGTTGGTCTGACCAGTACTTTAGCTCTATCTTTTGGTGTTGAGGTTGATTATGTTGGTACAGATAGAAATGTTATAAGATCGGAAGATGGACTTCCCTGTCAACCTACTGGAACACTGGATGAAGTAGTTATCGAAGACTATTCTTGTGTCATTTTGCTAGGAATGATAAATATTGTCCCTACTCTGCATGATGAAAAATTGATTTCTTTCCTAAGAAGTTTGAAGCAGCAAGAAGTTTTAATTGCAGCTATTTCCTCAGCGCCCATTTTATTGGCGAAAGCAGGTTTATTGAAGGACACTAAATTTACTGGTGGGATTTGGCAAAACTTCTTTGACTATTTTGAATTTCTTCCACGGGAGAATTTCAAAGCTAAAGCGGTCCTGCAAAATAAGAACATCATTACGGCTGTTGGCTTTGCACATCAAGCGTTTGCGAGAAAAGTGCTTCTTAGTCTAGGTTTGGTAGATAATGCTGACAACTATTTTAAAGAACGGAATCAGTATTCGGAAGAGGACTTGATATTTACTTTATCTGATGAAGAGTTTGCTGAAATGAGGCATGAATTTGAAAATACCCTCTAATCAATATTTTCTAAAATTTAAAGAAAGGAACTGAACCCGACCTAAATTCTTGGAAAAAAGAGAAATCAGCCTAGGAGCATCGCTCCGTCGCCTGATTTCCTATTTTTCAGTCGAATTTTACGGTCTTGGTATCTTAAATGAACAATACAGAATATTATGACCGTCTAGGTGTCTCTAAGAATGCTTCTCAGGATGAGATCAAGAGAGCCTATCGGAAATTATCTAAAAAGTACCACCCCGACATTAATAAGGAAGCTGGGGCGGAGGACAAATATAAAGAAGTCCAAGAGGCTTATGAAACGCTGAGCGACGAGCAAAAGCGGGCAGCCTATGATCAATATGGCGCAGCGGGAACTAATGGTGGCTTTGGCGGCGGTGCAGGCGGCTTCGGTGGCTTTGATGGCTCCGGCTTTGGCGGCTTCGAAGACATCTTCTCTAGCTTCTTTGGTGGCGGTGCTTCACGTAATCCTAATGCTCCACGCCAAGGGGACGATCTCCAGTATCGCGTGAATCTCCGTTTTGAAGAAGCCATTTTCGGAGCTGAGAAGGAAATCAAGTATAACCGTGAAGCGACTTGTCAGACCTGTGCTGGGTCTGGTGCCAAGCCAGGGACTAGTCCTGTTACCTGTGGCCGCTGTCATGGCTCAGGTGTCATCAATGTTGATACCCAGACACCGCTTGGCATGATGCGTCGGCAAGTGACCTGTGATGTCTGCCATGGTCGAGGAAAAGAAATCAAAAGTCCTTGTGAAACCTGTCACGGAACGGGGCATGAAAAAGCAGGCTCACAGCGTTAAGGTGAAAATCCCTGCTGGTGTGGAAACTGGTCAGCAGGTCCGTCTGTCTGGTCAAGGTGAAGCAGGCTTTAATGGTGGTCCTTATGGTGACCTTTATGTCGTGGTCCAAGTTGAGCCGAGTGACAAGTTTGAGCGAGATGGCTCTACCATTTACTACAAGCTCAATCTCAACTTTGTCCAAGCAGCTCTTGGTGACAGTGTGGATATTCCAACTGTTCACGGGGATGTCGAGCTGAATATCCCAGAAGGAACACAGACTGGCAAGCGTTTCCGTCTGCGTGGCAAGGGAGCACCGAGTCTGCGTGGTGGAAGCATGGGTGACCAGTATGTTACTGTCAATGTTGTGACGCCGACTGGCCTCAACGACCGTCAAAAAGCAGCCCTCAAAGAATTTGCGGAAGCTGGAAATATTTCGGTCAATCCTAAGAAAAAAGGCTTCTTCGACAAAATGAAAGATGCCTTGGAAGATTTGTAATCAGATAAAAAGGAGCAGCGTAAAGCTGTTCTTTTTTTATGCTTTTCTAGAAGGAGATTTGGCAAATCTAGTCAAGTGAGAGAACCGCTCCTTCAAAAAGCCCTCTTTTTCATGAAAAGAAATTCGCTAGAAAAGACGTGAAAGTGAATTTTTTCAATCTACTTTTACAAAAAAATAAATTGATTTTTTTAAGCAAAAATCTATTGTAAAAATTTCCTAAAAGATATATGATAATACTAAGTGTATAAGACGCATCTTTTTGGCCTGCTGGGGAGTTGGCTAGGGAAGATAATGGGAGATTAGCTTTATACATTTTAGGAAAAAGGGGATTTATAAAGTGAAACGTTTTGAAAAAGTGCAGGAGCGAATTCAGAAATATTCGATTCGCAAATTGTCAGTCGGTGTGGGCTCGGTTGCCATTGCAGCTCTGATTTTTGGGAGCTTTTTGCCCAGCTCGACTGTTGCTGCGGATGAAGTTGGAGGCGGTGCGACTGCTCACTATACTTATGTTGAAGAGCAAGAGCTAACAGAGCAGGAAAAAGGTCTGATTAAGAAAGGTCTGCCTGAAAATCTGCAAACAGGGGAAAATTATTACTTGATTTATCGGAAGCAAGATGGGCAAACTGTCTTGCCGAGTACAGGAAATAACGGTCAGCCGCTTCTCGGCTTATTTGCGGGAACGGCTATTTTGGCTGTCTTGGTATTCTCACGAAAGAAATCTGGTAAGTTACTAGGAGTGCTTTTGCTAGGTAGCTTGGGACAAACTGTGTTGCAGTCTCCTCAAGCGTTTGCGCTAGAAAATCGAGAATTGCTTTCCTATAACCGTCAAGTTGCGGTTTCGTCAGCAGTTTCTGAAGCGGATGTGACTATTGCAGGCTATAACTATATCGGTTACTTTACAGCTTCTGATTTGCGTACTTTGACAGAGACCAAGCCAACCTCTTTGTCAGCTGGTCAAGAAGCTCAAGCGCAAGCAGAAGTGTCAGAAGCTGCAAAAGAGGATTCTGATTCTATTGATCGAGCTGCTCAAGCAGGGTTGCTGTATCAGCTGAATCCTGATGAAAGTGATTCTGGCCAGATAGGGAATCTTCCAACCCCAACTCCAGTTCCAAATCCTAGTCCAGCTTCTCAACCGTCAAATCCACCTATAGAAACGGCAAAAGGAGAAAGTTTACAAGAACCTGCCTTGCCAGAGTACAGCGGTGCTGTGAACGGTGAGTCGCTAGTTCAAGCGGAAACTCCAGTCTATACTGCCCCAGTTGGTACAGTTGGAGACACAGCCCCAGTCGAGCCTGCCCTCCCAGAATACACAGGCGGAGTTAATGGCGAATCGCTAGTTCAAGCAGACAATCCGGTCTATGATGCTCCAGTAGCTACAGTTAGTGACGTGGCTCCGGTTGAGCCCGCCCTCCCAGAATATACAGGCGGCGTTAATGGTGAGTCAACAGTTCAAGCAGACAATCCAGTCTACACGGATCCAGTAGGCACAGCAGGAGACATAGCCCCAGTCCAGCCAGCTCTCCCAGAATATACAAGCGGAGTTAATGGTGAGTCTACAGTTCAACCAGAACAACCTAGTCTGCATACAGACATCAAGCTAGAAACGATTGAGCCTCAAGTTGTTCACAAGACAGATGATAGCAAGTATCTTGATGAAGAGACCACTGTCGATGGAACTCCAGGTCAAAAAGAAATTGTAACCAGCTATGAAGTCTTGGACGGTAATCGCATATCGGAGCCACAAACAACGGAAAGAATCTTGCATGAAGCAGTTGATACAGTGGTCACTCGTGGTAGCAAGGCTCGCATCAATAAAGAAGAATTGAGCAAGCAGCTGGCTTTAGCAGCGGCTGTGGATCCAGCAGTTTACACCAATCAATCCTATCAGCAGCTGCAGGCAATAAAGAATATGGCTGCGACGGTTTATCAAACTTCGTCGAGTCAAGATGAAGTAGATGCGGGTGTCAACCAACTCAAGCAGGCTTTGGCTGACTTATTGGCCCTTAAAGCAGCGCCGACTCTGACTGTTTCAGCGGTTAAGAAGGATGAATTGCAGAAATCTGCGCAAATTCAATACCAGCTGACGGACAGGGATCAAGCCTTTACTAGTGCTCATGTTCGTCTGAAGAAGGATGGCCAGCTGATAGCTGAGCAGAACTTGGCGGCAGGTCAGCTGACTGCGAGCTTCAGTGGTTTGGACTACTATACACCGTATAAGATTGAGACGACACTGTCCTATGACTTAGGAAATGGCCCTGAAAGTCAGGAATTAGCTCAAGAGACAGTCCAGCTTGACCTGAAGAAGGTGGAGCTCAAGTCCATCACTAATGTCTCTTTGATGAAGGTTGAGAATGGCCAGACAAAATTGATGCCTACTCTGGCTGAAAAACCTGCCAATCTGGATCAATATTACCTGCACTTTACATCCGACCAGTTCAAGGATACTGTCCTACCGGTTACCTCTATCGAAGAAGTGGTCGTTGATAACCAGCCTGTCTTCAAGATTCAGGCTCAGCTGCCAGACTTGCTGCAAAGAAGCGCAACTGGTCTTCAAAACAGCTTTGACTTCTATCTGGAAAAGGCTAAGAAGCGCGAAGGAGATGTCTACTATGACTTCCAAGACCTCTTGGACGGCATCAAGGAAAATCCTTCTGGAACCTTTATTCTGGGCCGCAGTATCAGTGCCAAACTGATTGATAAACCAGCCAACAGCAAGTCTTACCTGCAAGGTGAATTTAAAGGTCAGCTGATTGGTGGGCAAAATGGTGAGCGCCATGCGATTTTAGACTTAGCTCATCCTCTATTTGATACGATTACTGGTGGAACGGTCAAAGGATATTGACTTTAAGCGAGTCAATATGGTTTATCCAGATTCGCAAGCGGGGGATACAATTGCGACAATTGCTGCTCGTTTGAAGAATAAAGGAGTAATCGAAAACGTCAATGTCCAAGGATACTTGGAAGGAAGAGACCATATTGCCGGTCTGGTTAACAATATAGAAGGCCAATCTCGAGTTGAAAATGTCTCCTTTAAGGGCCAGATTAAGTCTAAAGGCGGAAATTCTGTAACAGCTGGTATCGCTGGAACCAACGCCATGTCCTTGGTGAAACGTGCCTACGTTGAAGCGGATATTTGGGTCAAGAGTGGCCAAAACGCAGGTATGCTGGTCGCTCAAAACTTCACTGACTATTCAGGTTCAGGCTGGGGTAATTGGGGCAAGCTAACTCAGTCGGTTGCCAAAGGTAAGTTAGAGGATGCAGGCTCAAGAAATTCAGCTGGTATCGCTGCTTCCATTTGGCCGTATGGAACTATCAATGACACCGTCAGCTATGCCACAGTAGTGAATGGTAAAGAGCTCTTTAGCTCAGATAATGAGATTACGGATGCTTGGATGGGGCAAAAACTCCAAAATCTCTTTGGTGTTCAGGGACAAAGCTCTGGAACCAAGACAGGAAAAGATGCCAAGTTCCGTCGCTTGACAGAAGCTGAAGCGGAGCAAAAAGTCAAGAGCTATCAGATTACCGCCCTTGACCAAACCAGCGCAAATGAAGTAACAACTGAGAAGCTAAATGCTGCTATCCTGAGAACAAGTACTTATCAAGATAAGCAAGGTTACAAAGGCAGAAAATGAACAGCTTTATCAGAACCTAGAACGCTTTATGCCTTTCTACAATCAAGAGTTCTTGATTCATGAGGCCAATAAGCTGGTGGATGCTGGTAAGGCGGGTGACCTGTTGACTAAGAAAGTTCTATCAGTTCAAGCCCTGAAAGGCAATCAGTTTGTTGCTGGCGGAACGGATGCAGATAAGATCTTAGTCCATTTTGCAGACGGAAGCAAGACCATCTACAATCTTCAAAATCAAGCACGATTTGAACAGACGGCTCTGCCAGAATATCAGATTGCAGAGCTTGGCACAGTCTATACTCCAAATCATTCAACCGCAGTCAAAGAAGACTTGCTGACTCAGCTGACAGAGAGCTTGAAGAGTTTTGACCTATACAGTGATGAAGTCTATCGTTCTGTTGGCTTGCCTAATGATAATGACAAGGTCAACAAAGTGAAGCGCCTCTTCCTGGATGAATCTCTGGCTGAAGTGAAAGCCAACTTGCAGGATATGATTGGTAAGCTCTTGGCCAATGAATGGACAAGATTCCATGCTGACAATCCAGCAGCCAACGAAGCTCTGAAAGCTAAAATTGAAGAGAACAAGACCGCTATCATGCTCGGTCTGACCTACCTCAACCGTTATTACGATCTCAAGTTTGGTGACTACAACCTCAAAGAGCTGGTGCTCTTCAAACCAGACTTCTATGGTGAAAAAGTACCATTGCTAGATCGCTTGATTAAGATTGGTCGTTCAACAGAAAATCAACTGAAAGGGGCAGATAATGTCAATATGTTTGCACGTCAGTTGAAGGCTGAGTCCAAGTCTACTGATTTGGTGGCATACTTGGATTATAACCGTCGTCTTTTGACTGACTTTGCGGATATGGATTCTTGGTTCAAGGATGCAACCCGAGGATTTATTCAGTTTGAAGAACGCCAGTCAGAAGTCGAGGAGATTAAGTCTGCTAAGTATCGCGTCTTTGATAACCTCAATTCTGAATATTTCAGCAACTATATCCTTCCGCTGCTAACCTTGAAGAATACGCGCTTAGCCATTCTGTCAAACTATAGCACCATGGCCTTTGTCAACAGAGACAAGCGCCGGTCATGGTCTGATGAACGATTTAATGCGCGCATCAAGGAAGTAGCGACCCAGCATCGAAATCACGTAGACACTTGGTACAAACTGCTCTCAGATAATATCAAGCCAAGAATGGTCAAGGAAAATGTAACGGCTGTATGGGATGGTTTTGATGTCGAAGGACGTGGCTGGATTGATGTCAACGGAAATGATAATAAGGGCAATCCTTATGCACCATCCCGCGAGTTCTTTAACCTAGTTGGCGGCAGAGCTGGTGGCTGGTACAAGTCAAATGGCTACGGTGCCCATGCTGCTGGTTCAATCCGTGTGAACTTCGAGGCCTTTGACCTCTTGACAGAATACGGTGTGTCCGTCTTCACGCATGAGCTCACCCACGTCAATGACAGAGATATTTATCTGGGCGGACATGGCAGACGACAAGGTATCGGACCAGAAGGCTATGCCCAAGGTATGCTCCAATCACCTGTTCCTGATCAGCCTGGCTGGGGTGCTTTGGGTCTCAATATGGCCTTTGATCGTCCAAATAATGGCAGCCTCATTTTCAATAGCTCGCCAAGTCTCTTCAAGAACCGAGCAGACATCGACCATTATATGAAGGGCTATAATGATACCCTCATGCTGCTGGATTACCTTGAAGGCCAAGCGGTTGTGGATAAAGGAAATGAAGCAGCAGCCAAATGGTTCAAGAAGGTTGAACCGAAAGTTGTGGATCCTCGAACCCAATATGACGTCGTAAGAGAGTTGACGGCTGAGGAGAAAGCGAATATGTCCGTTTCATCTGTAGATGACTTGGTTGACCAAGGCTTGCTGTCTAACCGTGCGGTTGACAATCGAACCTATAATCCTGCTGATTATGACTCTAGTTACATTGCTATCGACTTTATGACGGGTATCTATGGTGGTGGTCAAAACAATACTGGGGCGCCAGGAGCCTTGATGTTCAAGCATAATACCTTCAGAATCTGGGGTTACTATGGCTATGAAAAAGGCTTTGTAAGCTATGCTTCTAATAAACACCGTAAGACAGCCAATGAGCAAGGTGTGACTGGTTTGAGCGATAACTTTATCATCAAGCAAATTTCTGAAGGCGAATTTGAAACCATGGAAGCCTTCAAGAAAGCTTACTTCAGACAAGTTGCTGAGAAAGCTCAAAACTCAGGTATTAAGCCAGTGACTGTCAACGGAAAAGTCTACAGCACTTTTGAAGAGCTGAAAGCTGGCTTTGCAGAAGCCGTTGACAAGGATCTGAAGAAGGCTCGTGTCGATGAACGGGCAACCAAGGACTTCAAGTACGCTGTCTTTACGCAGTTGCTCAAGAACACCAACAGTTTTATGGATGAAAACTCCATTTGGGGTTCCTAAGTCAAAGTGTCAGATTTGTAGTTTATATCACTGCAAGTAATGATTTTTAACAATATGTAATCAATAACCCATTTGAATTAGAGCTGTTTGTGTCGTCACTGACAGTCTGATTCAGATGGGTTATTTTGTTGCATAATGGTAACTCGTAGCACAGATTATCCCTGATTTTATACGGTATTTTCAGAAAAATCTGTCCCCGGACAGTTCCTGCTTTTAGGGCTTGCTGGGGGCTTTTTTTCCTGCTAAAATAAACACATGACACGTTATAAAGCTATTATTTCCTATGATGGTTATGGCTTTGCTGGTTTTCAGCGACAGCCCCATGCCAGAAGCGTTCAGGAAGAGATTGAAAAGACCCTGACCCGTATCAATAAAGGCCAGCCTGTGGTGATTCATGGAGCAGGTCGGACTGACAGCGGTGTCCATGCTCTGGGACAGGTGCTGCATTTTGATTTACCGGAGGGACGGGATGAAGAGAAATTGCGTTTTGCCTTGGATACACAGACGCCGGAAGATATTGATTTTATTAGTGTGGAGCGGGTATCGGATGATTTTCATTCTCGCTACAATAAGCACAGCAAGACCTATGAATTTTTGGTGGACATCGGCCGGCCCAAAAATCCTATGATGCGCCATTATGCTACGCATTATCCTTATCCTTTGGAGCTGCGTCTGATAGAAGAAGCGATTGCTCAGCTAGAGGGGACGCATGATTTTACAGGCTTTACGGCTTCGGGAACCAGCGTGGAAGACAAGGTTCGGACCATTACCGATGCCAAGGTCCGCTACGATGCAGAGCGTAATTTTCTAGTCTTTACTTTTTCGGGCAATGGCTTTCTTTACAAGCAGATCCGTAATATGGTCGGTACCCTGCTCAAGATTGGCAATAAGCGCATGCCGGTGGAGCAGATTCAGAGGATTTTAGCGGAGAAAGACCGCCATCTGGCAGGACCAACAGCTGGTCCAAACGGCCTCTATCTAAAGGAGATTCGTTATGAAGAATAAGTTGATTTTAGCCCTTTCAGGCAATGATATTTTCAGCGGTGGCGGACTGCACGCTGATTTGGCTACCTATACGGTCAATGGCCTGCATGGTTTCGTAGCTGTGACTTGCCTGACGGCGATGACTGACAAGGGATTTGAGGTCATCCCAGTTGAGGAAGAGGTTTTTGCCCAGCAGTTATCCAGTCTCAAGGATGTTCCTTTTTCTGCTATTAAAATAGGACTTTTACCCAATCTTCAAATAGCAGAGCAGGCTTTAGCTTTTGTCAAGCAGCATGGGGATATACCAGTAGTCCTGGATCCTGTTCTGGTCTGCAAGGAAAATCATGACTTGGAAGTCAGTGCACTGAGAGAAGAAATCATCAAGTTTTTCCCTTATGTCAGCATCATCACGCCAAATCTGGCAGAAGCTCAGCTATTGATCCAAAAAGAAATCAAAACTCTGGAGGATATGCAGGCTGCAGCCAAGGAGCTCTGTGATTTGGGGCTAAGCATATGGTGGTTAAGGGAGGAAATCGCTTGAGCAAGGAGCGGGCGGTGGATGTTTACTATGACGGTCGAGAGTTTGAGGTCATGGAATCGCCAGTGCTGGCCAGCAACAATACCGGAGCAGGCTGCACATTTGCTTCCAGTATTGCCAGTCAACTGCTTCTCGGCAAGTCTCCACTTGCAGCAGTTCAATTGTCTAAAGATTTTGTTTACCGAGCGATTCAGCGCTCAGATCAATATGGGGTAGTTCAGTATGAGAAATCATCAAGTTAAAAAATTAGTTATCTTAGCTTTTATCACAGCTCTATCTGTGGTTTTGGGGAATTTTTTAAAAATCCCAACTGCGACAGGATTTTTGACGCTGCTGGATGCAGGGATTTATTTTACAGCCTTCTACTTTGGTCGCAAGGAAGCGGCTATTGTCGGAGGACTCTCAGGATTTTTGATTGATATGATTGCGGGCTATCCTCAGTGGATGATTTTCAGCCTAATTTGCCACGGACTTCAGGGTTTCTTTGCTGGCTTTGAGGGCAAGAGTCGCTATCTTGGTCTGGTCTTGGCCGCAGGAGCTATGGTCGGTGGCTATGCCCTCTTTGGTAGTATCATGAATGGTGTCGGGGCTGCCCTAGCCGAAATCTTAAGTAATTTTATGCAGAATGCTTTTGGTTTAGCAGTCGGTTTTGCTCTTTACAAAGCTTTCCCGGAGAGTTTGAAAAAGGCAGTCACAGTGAAATAAACGAGGTGAGACATGGACTTAGCTAAGATTGGAGCAGAAACTCGTCAGATTGTTCTAGATGTTTGGACAAGGCTGCCTTGGTCGAGGGAGATATTTTTGTTCTGGGGCTATCCTCTAGTGAGGTTGTCGGAGGCCATATCGGTCAGAATTCCAGTCTGGAAGTCGGACAGGTCATTATCAAAACCATACTGGAGATCTTAGAAGAGAAAGGCATCTTTCTAGCAGTTCAGGGATGTGAGCATCTCAATCGCGCCCTCGTAGTCGAAAAACCCTTGGCGGATAAGAAAGATTTAGAGATTGTCAATGTTCTGCCTACTCTTCATGCTGGAGGCAGCGGTCAGCTAGCGGCTTTCCAATACATGAAAGATCCTGTCGAGGTAGAGTTCATTGTCGCTCAGGCAGGGCTGGATATTGGCGATACTGCTATTGGCATGCATGTCAAGCATGTGCAGATTCCTATCCGACCGATTCTCAAGGAATTGGGAGCTGCCCATGTCACAGCTTTAGCCAGCCGTCCCAAGCTAATTGGCGGCGCCAGAGCGGCCTATACAGAGGATAAGATCAGGAAGGGATAAAAGGAAAAATAATTTTGAAAAAAACTCTAATTATGCTATAATGGGTTGTATTCAATAAATTTTAAGGAGAAATGACAGAATGTCTGTATCATTTGAAAACAAAGAAACAAATCGCGGTCTTTTGACTTTTAGCATCAGTCAAGAGAAAATCAAGCCTACCTTGGACCGTGTATTTAACTCAGTAAAAAAAGATATTGCTGTACCAGGTTTCCGTAAAGGCCGCCTTCCACGTGCTATCTTCAACCAACGTTTTGGTGAAGAAGCCCTCTACCAAGATGCTTTGAACGCTCTTCTTCCAGAAGCATACGAAGCGGCTGTTAAAGAAGCAGGTATCGAAGTAGTTGCTCAGCCTCAGTTTGATGTCGAGTCTATGGAAAAAGGTCAAGACTGGGTCATCAAAGCTGAAGTAGTCACTAAGCCAGAAGTTAAGCTGGGTGCTTACAAAGACTTGGAAGTAACTGTTGAAGCTACTAAAGAAGTGACTGACGCTGAAGTAGATGAGCGCATTGAGCGTGAGCGCAACAACTTGGCTGAGTTGGTTCTGAAAGAAGGTCCAGCAGCTGACGGTGATACAGTTGTGATTGACTTTGTTGGTTCTGTCGACGGCGTTGAATTTGACGGCGGCAAGGGTGACAACTTCTCACTTGGACTGGGCAGCGGTCAATTCATCCCAGGATTTGAAGAGCAGTTGGTTGGCCACAGTGCAGGTGAAACAGTGGACGTTGTCGTAACCTCCCAGAAGACTACCAAGCAGAAGACTTGGCAGGCAAGGAAGCTAAGTTTGTGACAACTATTCACGAAGTTAAAGAAAAAGAAGTTCCAGCATTGGACGACGAACTTGCAAAAGACATCGACGAAGAAGTGGAAACTCTTGACGAGCTGAAAGAAAAGTACCGCAAAGAACTGTCAGAAGCTAAGGAAACAGCTTATAAGGATGCGGTAGAAGCAGCAGCTATTGATCAAGCAGTAGCAAACGCTGAAATCGTTGACTTGCCAGCAGAAATGGTCCACGAAGAAGTGCACCGCGCTGTTAATGAATTCTTGGGCAACATGCAACGCCAAGGAATCTCACCTGACATGTACTTCCAAATCACTGGAACTACTCAGGAAGACCTGCACAAGCAATACGAAGCAGATGCTGAGTCACGCACTAAGACAAACCTTGTCGTAGAAGCTGTTGCTAAGGCAGAAGGTTTGAAGCTAGTGCAGAAGAAATCGAAGCAGAAGTAACTTCATTGGCTACAGACTACAACATGGAAGTGGAACGTGTTCGTCAATTGCTGTCAGAAGATATGCTGAAACACGACATCGCTATCAAGAAAGCTGTTGAAGTGATTACTAGCACTGCGAAAGTGAAATAAAGATGAAAGAGGCAAGATATGATTCTTGCCTCCTTTTTTTAGAAAACAAGAGGCAAATCTGCTATAATAATAGTATATAGTTGAAAGGAAAGCTGGCTCTGTCGCTAGTCCATAGAACTCGTGAAGGAGGTCGAGCATGAAAAGCAGTAAAAAATCTTATCTGAAGCTAAGCTTGCTTCTTATCTTTTTTATTTTCTATTGGCTAATAGTCAATCTTTTATTTCATAATACAGGGCTTTTTTGGCTCCTTTTATTAGCTGGCATTGCCCTGACCGTAATTGCTAAGAACTACCGCAAACTTTCAAAAAGGGACTGGATAACAGCTATTATTCTGGGATTTTTAGCGGTCTTCTCGAATCCTATTTTTGCTGCTTTGACTGTCCTGACTTATCTGGCTAGCAGTCTTTTATTGAAGGAAAAGGAAAAATTCAGCACTCTTTTAAAACTTGATAGTCCGAAACAAGCAGCTCTTGCTTTGATTTTGGGACTTCTTGTGGGATTTGTGCTGGGGTTTTTAAATCTCGCTTCGGCCCACAAGCCTATCAGTCTACCAGGCTCTTTTCCTATTCAGGCTGTCCTAGATGCTCTCCGCGCAGGTGTATTTGAAGAAGTGGCTTTTAGACTATTTTTCTTTGCTATTATCTTTTATCTGACTAAAAAAGATACTTTTTCAAAAATGGAGAATATGCTAGTTTATGGTATTCTGACCTTGCCTCATACTCTGATTCACTTTAGTTTGGAAAAATTTGATATAGGAAGCGTCGTTATTCTTAGTCTTGTTTTCGGCTTGCCTTTTGCTTTTTTGCTTCGGAAACAGGGGCTCTACAGCGCCATAACAGCCCATGCTGTAGTTGATTTGCTTAGATTCGTTTTTTTAGGAATTTGAAAAATTTTAACTTAAAATATAAATGGTAACCCTTTGACTATTTTTGGAAATTAGCGTAAAATAGTAAGGAAAGACAAAAAAGGAGAAAAGCCTTGGAATTAGAAGTATTTGCTGGACAGGAAAAAAGTGAGCTTTCTATGATTGAAGTGGCGCGTGCCATTTTGGAAGCCCGCGGCCGCGATCATGAGATGTATTTTAATGATCTGGTCAATGAGATTCAAAACTACCTGGAAAAATCAAACAGTGAGATTCGCGATGCTCTGCCTTTATTCTACACAGAACTCAATGTAGACGGCAGCTTTATTCCGCTGGGGGATAATAAATGGGGTCTGCGTTCATGGTATGCCATCGACGAAGTGGATGAAGAAATCATCGCCTTGGAAGAGACTGATGAGGATGACGCACCTAAGAAACGCAAGAAGAAACGCGTCAATGCCTTTATGGATGGCGACGAGGATGCCATTGACTACAGCGATGACGATCCAGAAGATGAGGACGGCTACGAAGCAGATCCCAGCTCTCTCATACGATGAGGAAAATCCAGACGATGAGAAGAATGAAGTGGAAGCTTATGATGCAGAAATCAACGAAATCGCTCCAGATGATCTAGGTGAAGAAGTCGAACTCAACGAAGAAGATGACGACTACTCTGACGAAGACTCGGAGACCGAAGAGGAAGAATAAATCAACCAAAAAAAGCAAGGGATGAAAACCCTTGTTTCTTTTAATATTCCTTGAAATATGAGTTTGGAAGGTGTAGAATACTAATAAAATTTAATAAAGAAAAGATGGAGGACGGCTGCTATGAAATTTGTTATTGATAAGAGTCTAGGTGATTTAGGTATTAAGAGTGTCGTTATAGGGATTGCCAAGAATGTCAATCCTCATGCAGAACTGTCACCCTCATTTCTAAAAAAGAAAAAGGAAATGGAAGACTGGGCTCTGGCCTGCGACTTGGATGAGATGCTTGAGTCGCCAGTGATTCAAGGTTATGTAGAAATACTGCAGCGCGTAGGTCGCAGTGTCAAGAAAAATCCTCCGACGGTTCCTGCTCTGATTCGCAATATCCAGCACCGAGGCTCGCTCCCTCATATTAATAGCATTATTGATATTTATAATGTCGAAGCCCTGCATTCTCTGCTTGCTATTGGTGGGCATGATTTTGATAAGATTGATGGTCAGATAGAATTTACCGTAAGCCAGAAGGAAGATGTTTTTCTGCCTATTTTGTCCAAGGAGAAGCATGTTGCCAAGACGGACTATGTCTATCGGGATGCCAAAGGCATTTTGGCTTGGCTGGATGTTCGTGACAGCGAGTATTATAAGTTTGATGAGGAAACCAAGGACGCTATTTTCATCATTCAGGGGAATGCCAATACCTCTGTCGAAATGCGTCTGGAAGCCTTGGAGCGAATCCGTCACGATTTAGCAGAGTGCATGCCTGATGTAGAATTCGAAACACATGTTATAAGTAATGAGGAAAATGAATGAAAATCGACTGAAAATATTTGACAATTTTTTAGGTTTGCGATATTATACTGTTCGGGCACCTCTTTTAGAGGTCAGAGCTTCCTGTGTTCAGGGAGCTATTTTTCTTTTTCAGACAGATTATGGAAAATCCTCCTATAGCTAAGTTTCCAGCAACTGTGTTGCTTGCTGGAACGAATTGTTTTATGAAAAGGAGCACGTATGTCAACTAAATATATTTTTGTCACCGGTGGCGTAGTTTCTTCTATCGGGAAAGGGATTGTGGCAGCTAGCTTGGGGCGGCTTTTGAAGAATCGCGGTCTCAAGGTTACGATTCAGAAATTTGACCCTTATATCAATATTGATCCCGGTACCATGAGCCCTTACCAGCATGGGGAAGTGTTTGTCACAGATGATGGATCCGAGACGGATCTTGATCTGGGGCATTATGAGCGTTTTATTGACATCAATCTCAATAAATACTCCAATGTCACCACTGGTAAAATCTATAGCGAAGTCCTGCGCAAGGAGCGAAAAGGCGAGTATCTGGGGGCGACGGTCCAAGTCATTCCACATATTACAGATGCTCTCAAGGACAAGATCAAGCGGGCAGCACGGACGACGGACTCGGATGTGATTATCACAGAGGTCGGTGGCACAGTGGGCGACATCGAGTCTCTTCCTTTTTTAGAAGCTTTGCGCCAGATGAAGGCGGATGTCGGTGCAGATAATGTCATGTATATCCATACGACCCTCCTGCCCTATCTCAAGGCAGCTGGAGAAATGAAGACCAAGCCGACTCAGCATTCTGTCAAAGAGTTGCGCGGTCTGGGGATTCAGCCTAATATGCTGGTCATCCGTACAGAAGAGCCGGCTGGGCAAAATATCAAAAATAAGCTGGCTCAATTCTGTGATGTGGCGCCGGAGGCGGTCATTGAGTCGTTGGATGTGCAGCATCTTTACCAAATTCCTCTCAATTTGCAGGCTCAAAAGATGGATCAAATCGTCTGTGACCATCTGAAGCTGGATGTGCCGGATGCGGATATGACAGAGTGGTCAGCTATGGTAGAGAAAGTGATGAGTCTGGAAAAGCAGGTCCATATTGCTCTGGTCGGTAAGTATGTTGAGTTGCCAGATGCCTATATTTCAGTTGTCGAAGCGCTCAAGCATGCCGGCTATGCCAATGATGCGGAAGTTAAGATTAACTGGATTGATGCGAATCAGCTAACGGCCGAAAACGCGGCAGAGCTTCTTGGAAGTGCAGATGGGATTATCGTTCCGGGTGGCTTTGGTCAGAGAGGAACTGAGGGTAAGATTCAGGCAATCCGCTATGCGCGTGAGCAGGATGTGCCTATGCTGGGCATTTGTTTGGGTATGCAGCTAACCTGTGTCGAATTCGCCCGTCACGTCCTGGGATTGGCAGATGCTAACTCAGCGGAGCTCAATCCAGACACACCATTTCCGATTATTGACCTCATGCGTGATCAGATTGATGTCGAAGACTTGGGTGGAACGCTGAGGCTGGGGCTCTATCCTTCTAAGCTTAAGCCTGGCTCTAAGGCATCAGCAGCTTACGACCATCAAGAAGTCGTGCAGCGCCGTCACCGTCATCGTTATGAGTTCAACAATGCTTTCCGCGAGCAGTTTGAGGCAGCCGGATTTGTATTTTCTGGAGTTTCACCGGACAATCGCTTGGTCGAAATAGTGGAAATCCCAGAAAATAAATTCTTCGTGGCCTGTCAATACCACCCAGAGCTTTCTAGCCGACCGAACCGAGCTGAAGGTCTTTATACGGCATTTGTCACAGCAGCGGTAGAAAAGAGCCAGGAGAGATAGACTTGCTTTGTCTGACCTAAGCGACTTTTCTAGAGAAATGTTATAATGAAAAACAAAAGGAGGGAAGAAGATGTTTCTAAATATTTTAGCTAGTATTCGTACTAATAATTTTCAGGATGAGCATTGTATAGAAAAAATCCAAGCTCTCTGGCAGGAACAAGAGGGAGCTGTGAAAGAAGCTTTTTCTGAGGGGGAACCGGTCTATGCTGTCTATCATGACTATGCCAGTGATTACAAAGGAGACTATAGTCTCTCTATCTGCCGTTTGACAGATGGGGAAGTCTATGATTTTGATACCTCTGAGCAGACCTATCAAGTGTTTGAAGCGGATAAGGAGGGTCCTCAAGCGGTTCTTCATGCTTGGCAAAGGATTTGGCAAGCAGAAGAAACAGGTGAGCTTCATCGGGACTACACTATTGACTTTGAAAAATACGATCCCGACCAAACAGTGGCTGTCTTTGTTGCGACTCAGCAGCACTGAGTTTTCTGTGTTCCTGCCTTAGATGCATTTTCGCTTAGATTTCCTAGATTTGCTGATTGAGTAGAAGGTTGATTTTTTGAAATAAAGTCAAAAATTTTCTTGACAAGCCTTAGCTGTCCTGTTATACTAGTAAGGTACTCAATCGCGGGGATGGCGGAATTGGCAGACGCGCAGGACTAAGGATCCTGTGACCGCTTTAGGTCGTGAGGGTTCAAGTCCCTCTCTCCGCATCAAGTAAGCTGGCTTTGGCCAGCTTTTTCTTTTTGCACTAGAGACGCTTAAAAAGGCTAATCGTCTCCCTGTAATTCTTTAAAATTTCAGGAAAAACTAGCAATTTTAGTGAAAAAGTGATAAAATAAACAATGTAAGTGGTTTAACCACAAAAAATAAGAGGAGGCCTGATAAGAATGGCAATCGTTTCAGCAGAAAAATTTGTCCAAGCAGCTCGTGACAATGGTTACGCAGTTGGTGGATTCAACACAAACAACCTTGAGTGGACTCAAGCTATCCTGCGTGCGGCAGAAGCTAAGAAAGCACCAGTGCTTATCCAAACTTCAATGGGTGCTGCTAAATACATGGGTGGCTACAAAGTTGCTCGCAACTTGATCGCTAACCTTGTAGAATCAATGGGCATCACTGTACCAGTTGCGATTCACTTGGACCATGGTCACTACGAAGATGCACTTGAGTGTATCGAAGTTGGTTACACTTCTATCATGTTTGATGGTTCACACCTTCCAGTAGAAGAAAACCTTAAATTGGCTAAGGAAGTCGTTGAAAAAGCACATGCTAAAGGTATCTCAGTAGAAGCTGAAGTTGGTACTATCGGTGGTGAAGAAGACGGTATCATCGGTAAAGGTGAATTGGCTCCAATCGAAGACGCTAAAGCAATGGTTGAAACTGGAATCGACTTCTTGGCAGCTGGTATTGGTAACATCCACGGTCCATACCCAGCAAACTGGGAAGGTCTTGACCTTGACCACTTGAAGAAATTGACAGAAGCTCTTCCAGGCTTCCCAATCGTATTGCACGGTGGTTCAGGTATTCCTGATGACCAAATCCAAGCAGCTATCAAACTTGGTGTTGCCAAAGTTAACGTTAACACTGAATGCCAAATCGCATTCGCTAACGCAACTCGTGCATTTGCTCGCGACTACGAAGCAAACGAAGCAGAATACGACAAGAAGAAACTCTTCGACCCACGTAAATTCTTGGCTGACGGTGTAAAAGCTATCCAAGCATCAGTTGAAGAACGTATCGACGTATTCGGTTCAGAAGGTAAAGCTTAATCTAGCTGAAGACTACAAAACAGAAACCTGCCCGTAAGGGTGGGTTTTTTGTGTGTTACAAAATATAATAATTATTTTTAAATTACCTATGTTCGTTTGGAAGTAAAAGTGGTAGTATAGTGAGGAGATAAGATTCTATTTTCCTGAGTTAGGTAGGAAAAAGGTCTGTAACATGAATTGAATGATAGGATATTGAGAAAGTATGGCAATGATAGAAGTGGAGCATCTTCAGAAAAATTTTGTAAAGACTGTCAAGGAACCAGGCTTTAAAGGAGCATTGCGCTCCTTTATTCATCCCGAAAAGCAGATTTTTGAAGCGGTCAAGGATTTAACCTTTGAGGTTCCCAAGGGGCAGATTTTAGGATTTATCGGGGCTAATGGTGCTGGAAAGTCAACAACCATTAAAATGTTGACAGGGATTTTAAAGCCGACATCCGGTTTGTGTCGGATTAACGGCAAGATTCCGCAGGACAATCGTCAAGACTATGTCAAGGATATTGGAGTAGTCTTTGGACAACGAACCCAGCTATGGTGGGATTTGGCACTGCAAGAGACCTACACGGTCTTGAAAGAGATTTATGATGTGCCGGACTCGCTTTTCCATAAGCGCATGGACTTTTTGAATGAAGTTTTGGATTTGAAGGAATTTATCAAGGATCCCGTGCGAACTCTTTCGCTTGGTCAACGGATGCGGGCGGACATTGCGGCTTCCTTGCTCCACAATCCCAAGGTTCTCTTTTTAGATGAGCCGACCATTGGTTTGGATGTTTCGGTCAAGGACAACATTCGTCGCGCCATCACCCAAATCAATCAGGAGGAAGAGACTACTATTCTCTTGACCACTCACGACTTGAGTGATATTGAGCAACTTTGCGATCGGATTTTTATGATTGACAAGGGGCAGGAGATTTTTGATGGAACGGTGAGCCAGCTCAAGGAGACCTTTGGCAAGATGAAGACTCTTTTCTTTGAACTGGTACCAGGGCAAAGTCATCTAGTCTCTCACTATGCAGGATTGCCTGATATGACTATTGATAGACAAGGAAATAGCCTCAACATTGAATTCGATAGTTCCCGCTACCAGACGGCTGATATTATCAAGCAAACCTTGTCTGATTTTGAGATTCGCGATTTGAAGATGGTGGATACGGATATTGAGGATATTATCCGTCGCTTCTACCGGAAGGAGCTCTAAGATGGTCAAATTGTGGAGACGTTATAAACCCTTTATCAATGCAGGGATTCAGGAGTTGATTACCTATCGAGTCAACTTTATTCTATATCGGATTGGTGATGTCATGGGGGCCTTTGTTGCTTTCTATCTCTGGAAGGCAGTCTTCGATTCGTCGCAAGAGACTTTGATTCAGGGCTTCAGTATGGCGGATATCACCCTCTATATCATCATGAGTTTGTGACTAATCTTTTGACTCGGTCTGATAGTTCCTTTATGATTGGAGAGGAGGTCAAGGATGGCTCCATTATCATGCGCTTGTTAAGACCAGTGCATTTTGCGGCTTCTTATCTCTTCACCGAGCTTGGTTCCAAGTGGTTGATTTTTGTCAGTGTAGGACTTCCTTTCTTAAGTGTGATTGTTTTGATGAAAATCTTATCTGGGCAAGGCATTTTAGAAGTGCTGGGATTAACCGTCCTATATCTCTTTAGCTTAACGCTAGCCTACCTGATTAACTTTTTCTTTAATATCTGCTTTGGATTTTCAGCTTTTGTGTTTAAAAATCTATGGGGCTCCAATCTGCTCAAGAATTCTCTGATTGCCTTTATGTCGGGGAGTTTGATTCCCTTGGCTTTCTTTCCCAAGGTAGTTTCAGATGTTCTGTCCTTCTTGCCTTTTTCATCCTTGATTTACACTCCGGTAATGATTATCGTTGGGAAATACGATGCCAGTCAGATTCTTCAAGCTCTCTTTTTACAGTTTTTCTGGCTTTTAGTGATGGTGGGTTTGTCTCAGTTGATTTGGAAACGAGTCCAGTCATTTATCACTATTCAAGGAGGTTAGTATGAAAAAATATCAGCGCATGCATCTGATTTTTATCAGACAATACATCAAGCAAATCATGGAATACAAGGTTGATTTTGTGGTTGGTGTTTTAGGTGTCTTCCTGACCCAAGGCTTGAACCTCTTGTTTCTCAACGTGCTCTTCCAACACATCCCTTCCTTGGAAGGCTGGACATTCCAAGAGATTGCCTTTATCTATGGCTTTTCCTTAATTCCCAAGGGATTGGACCATCTCTTTTTTGACAATCTCTGGGCACTGGGGCAACGCTTGGTGCGAAAAGGAGAGTTTGACAAATACCTGACTCGTCCTATCAATCCTCTCTTTCACATCCTAGTCGAGACCTTTCAGATTGATGCCTTGGGCGAACTTTTAGTTGGTGGAATCCTTCTGGCGACAACGGTCACCAGTATTAGCTGGACCTTTCCCAAATTCTTGCTTTTCCTAGTTTGTATTCCTTTTGCGACCTTGATTTATACTTCCTTAAAAATAGCGACAGCGAGTATCGCTTTTTGGACCAAGCAATCTGGCGCGATGATTTATATTTTCTATATGTTCAATGATTTTGCCAAGTATCCGATTTCGATTTACCATTCGCTTATCCGTTGGTTGATTAGTTTCATCGTGCCTTTCGCCTTTACGGCCTACTATCCAGCTAGCTATTTTTTGCAGGAAAAGAATGGACTCTTTAATATCGGTGGTTTGATTCTGATTTCTCTTATCTTCTTTTTCATTTCTTTGAAACTATGGGACAGAGGCTTAGATGCCTACGAAAGTGCAGGATCGTAAGATAGAAAATATGATTAGCCCTAAAGCTTAAATCAAGAAAGGATTTTAAGATGATAGTAATTGAAGAAGTGAAGGAAGAAAAACAAAAGATGATAGTGGTTAGCGAAGTTTTGAAGGATCTACCAGAATGGTTTGGAATACCTGAAAGTACACAAGCTTACATTGAAGGAGCTACGGATTTGCAAGTTTGGGCTGCCTATCAGGAGAGTGATTTGGCTGGCTTTGTAAGCTTATTATACTCTAGTGAAGATTGTGCTGAGATTGACTGCCTAGCTGTTAAAAAATTCTATCATAGAGCGGGAATTGGCAGTCAACTTCTAGGGGTTTTAGAAAAATCTGCTCGTCAAAAAGAATCCTATCTGCAAGTAAAAACGGTAGCACCAGGTCATTATCCTACTTACGACAGGACGAACGCTTTCTATCAGACTCAAGGCTTTAAAAAGTTAGAAATCTTTCCTGAACTTTGGGATAAAAGCAACCCTTGTTTGATTTGGGTTAAGAAGTTGTGAAATTTTCCCTTGACAAAAAAACTCAAGATGCTAAAATAAAGGGGAAAAGGCGCCGATTTAGCTCAGTTGGTAGAGCAACGCACTCGTAACGCGTAGGTCACAGGTTCGAACCCTGCAATCGGCATACATAGGTCTTAGAAATCTTGTAAAAGCAAGATTTCTTTTTTTACTGGACAAGGTGTCAATTATAAAAGTTCGAATGCAAAGAGGTTAAAATATCTTTACATGGTGGAAAAATCAAGAAAATCAAAGAGAAATATGATACAGTGAATTAGTATAAAAAGAAAGGAGCAGGTGTTTATGAAAAAACGATTGCTATTTTTTTTAATTTTACTAATTTCCATATTTATTGGTATAGGACAAGTTCGTGCTGATAGCAGTGACTCTGATAGTTTTTCAGATTCTAGTAGTTTCAGTTCGTCTAATGATTCAGATTCTGACGATGATAATTCCTCTGATTTAGGCAGTGGCTTGTCTGCTGATGCAGACGATTTAGGTCACTTCTCTTCGGATTCTGACGATGACACATCTGACGATGATGCTTCCTCTGATTTGGGCAGTGGCTTATCTGCTGATGCAGATGATTTAGGTCACTTCTCTTCGGATTCTGACGATAACACATCTGACGATGATGCTTCCTCTGATTTGGGCAGTGGCTTATCTGCTGATGCAGATGATTTAGGTCACTTCTCTTCGGATTCTGACGATGACACATCTGATGATGATTCTTCCTCTGATTTGGGCAGCGGTTTGACCGTTAATCCGGATAGTTTAGGTGACTTCGCTTCAGATATTCCAACTATTGATTCTTTGGATGCGTCAGCAAATGATGGTGATAATTTGACTAATCTGGGGAATATTTCTGCCCCAGTTTCTACAGAATCAAGCAATCCAACAACGAGCACAGATGATATAATGGCGGGCACACCAGATGCAGCAGTAGCGACCGCTCCCACACCCCTTACGGATGCAACTAATTCTGTCACTACTACAGATGAAACGACGGCTTCCTCGACTCCTATAGATTCAGCTAATCAAACAACTGAGTCAGTAGGCTCAGCGAGCTCTGACAAGCCTGATTTGACAGATTCGGCAACTGAATCAAGCACTGCGGCTTCCGCAGGCAATGGTTTGACAGCTAATCCGGACAGCTTAGGCAGTTTCGTTTCGGATAAACCAGCCGATACAACTGGATCCGAATCTTCTGCTGACCTGGGCAGTGGCTTGACTGCAGATGCAGATAGTCTAGGTAGTTTTATCTCAGAATCAGATTCTACAACTGAGCCAGTAGGCTCGGCAGGCTCTGACAAGCCTAATTTGACAGATTCGGCAACTGAATCAAGCACTGCGGCTTCCGCAGGCAATGGTTTGACAGCTAATCCGGACAGCTTAGGCAGTTTCGTTTCGGATAAACCAGCCGATAGAACTGGATCCGAATCTTCTACCGACCTGGGCAGTGGCTTGACTGCAGATGCAGATAGTCTAGGTAGTTTTATCTCAGAATCAGATTCTACAACTGAGTCAGTAGACTCGACAAGCTCTGACAAGCCTAATTTGGCAGATTCGGCAACTGAATCAAGCCCTGCGGCTTCCGCAGGCAATGGTTTGACAGCTAATCCGGACAGCTTAGGTAGTTTCGTTTCGGATAAACCAGCCGATAGAACTGGATCCGAATCTTCTACCGACCTGGGCAGTGGCTTGACTGCAGATGCAGATAGTCTAGGTAGTTTTATCTCAGAATCAGATTCTACAACTGAGTCAGTAGACTCGACAAGCTCTGACAAGCCTAATTTGGCAGATTCGGCAACTGAATCAAGCCCTGAGGCTTCCGCAGGCAATGGTTTGACAGCTAATCCAGACAGCTTAGGCAGTTTCGTTTCGGATAAACCAGCCGATACAACTGGATCCGAATCTTCTGCTGACCTTGGTAGCGGTTTGGCAGTTGATTCAAATGAAACTTTCAATGTTTTGGGAAACGATGCTTGGGGTAATTACTCTCCCTTGGAGGCTGATTACACTGTCTCTGCAACAAATACAACAAATGCAGAAGAAAGAAGGAACCCTAATATGTGGGGGACAGAAACTGGAAAGCCTTTTTCTACTCCAACGACTCTTTTGGGTATTGTTGGAGAAGAAGTTTATGATGTATTTGATGGCACATTTGGAAAATTGGCTGGAGTGACGTTTACTGAGTTGGGAACATACGTGACTCCTGATCCTCAGCCAGTGCCTGAAGAAGTTCTAACCCCTATCGGATCTTTAAATTATAATATAGCACAAGGAACTTCTCCGGTTCTTGGAACAGGGGTGATTAGAACAAGCGAAACGGGTGCACGATACATCGGTATAATTGCTGATAATTTAACTCATAATGTAGCAAATAATGTGTACATTGGACTTACTGGAGAGACTTTATCAGGAACTGATGCTGTTCCGGATAGTTCTCCTCTGCCTGAATCTGTTGGTCGAATTGCTATTATTGCAAATAATATTGTTGGATCTAAAACAGATGTAGAGCCTTTAGATGTTGTTATCGGTACGACAGGTTATAATCCCATTACTGGAGAAAAAGAAGATCGCATTCCCTCGCTATTTGGAATAATTCAAGGAATGAGAGGGGGACAAAAGGAGGGCTCCGAAGGAGCTAGTAATAGTCAGGAAAAATAATCTTCTTTGACATCTTATCGAAAGACTAGGTTTCTATACTAAGATTTCAAAGCTGAACCAATAATTATTGAAAGGATTGAATTCTATATTGAACAGGATTCGGTCCTTTTAATTCGTTTTTTGTAGCAAACACTATAGACTATAGTAGCTTTTTCTAGTTCATCAAGCGAAAGATAATTTTTTTATAACCTACTTAAGAAGAAGTTAGAAGCATTAAGCTTATTTTTAGACAGTTGGAGTGATACACGCTTAGATTTTTTATGGTTCGAAACCTAATATGTATCTTTACCAGGAATTTTTAGGTACTGCTTGATATTATTTTTATCACAAATTTAAGAGCAGCACTATATAACACAAATTTGGGTTAATAAGAAAATTCCCTGCAGGGGGTATAAATAGGTCTTAGAAATCTTGTAAAAGCAAGGTTTCTTTTTTACTGGACAAGGTGTCGATTATATATGACATAATATTTCAAGGACTTTAAAATATTTTTACATGGCAAAAAACTCAGTAGCCTATAATAAAATTATGATATATTAGAATAGTAAAAAAAGAAAGGAGGAGCATTTGTGAAGAAAAGACTAATGCTTTTGATTTTGTTGAGCGCTGTGTTTGTCCACGTTGGGCAGGTCCAGGCTTATGATGGTGGTTCAGGTTCCTCAGATTCTGGCGGTTTTGGCTCCAGTACCTCGGACTCCGGTGGTTTCGGTTCAGATTCCTCGGACTCCGGTGGTTTCGGTTCAGGTTCCTCAGATTCCGGTGGTTTTGGTTCAGATTCCTCGGACTCCGGTGGTTTTGGTTCAAGCTCCTCGGACTCCGGTAGCTTTGGCTCCAGTTCTTCGGATTCCGACAGTTTCGGTTCAAGCTCCTCGGACTCTGGCGGATTTGGTTCCAGTACTTCGGATTCTGGTAGTTATGGCTCCTCTGCTTCAAATAGTGATAGTCTAGGTTTCTCAGATTCTGGAAGTTTCAGCTCTTCAGATTCTAACAGCTTCGGTGGCTATTCTACTTCAGATAATGATAGTCTTGGAACCTCTACTTCAGATAGTAGCTTTGGCTCGTCAGATACTTCTGGGAATTGGTCAAGTATTGGCGGCAGCGACTTGTCAAATGGATCTGGAAGCTGGTCCAGTATTGGAGATGCCAGTTCGTCTAAGGATAACAGCGACTTTTCTAGCTTTGGTGATGCTATTTCATCGGGCAACAATTATAGTTCTGGAAGTTGGTCTAGCATTTCTGACAGCAATACAAGTTCTGCAGATTTGAGCACAGGAAATTGGACGAGCACCAACGACTCAGCTGCTAAGAAATCTTCCGAGATTTCCGACTCTTTTAGTGATTTTGATACAGGTGATTGGTCTCGAACATCTGATGCCTTGGCAGATAATGCTTCGTCAACCAGCAAGACAGTGAGTGACTTTACTTCAAGCGATTGGTCAAGAGCATCTGATTCATCAAGCGATAAATTTTCAACAAGTGGCTTAGGTCTGAACGACTTTACAGCAGGTGACTGGTCGCATGTATCAGATTTTAGCGACAATAAAACATCAACAAGCGCTGCTTATAGTGATTTGGGGGTAGATAATTGGTCTAGAATCAATGATTCTTTCAACAATTCGGCTTTGTCAACTATCACGGCAACAGATGATTTTACAACAGGAGACTGGACTCGTGTAACCGATGCGTTTGGAAGCCAGTTTTCCAACAAAAGGAACTCTCTAAGTGATTTGGCACTTGGTGATTGGGCTAGTGTTCAGGATGCTGCATCAAGAACAGCAAGTCTCTCTCCATTGGAGGGTGAATATACTCTTTCTGCAACAAAACCTACAGAGGACTTTGTTAGCACGTCACCAGTAAATCAATGGTCTGGCTTTAATCCAGTCGAGGGTGATTGGAAGCAGATTGATATCTCTGAGAAGTCAAAAACTGTTAACACCCCAACGATGTCAGAGGCTTTGGCTGATTGGGCAGGCTTCAAGCAGACAACCACGAGCAAGGAAGGACTCCCAGGCTTTGCTTTAGACTATGCATCCTCTCTGTCAGCAACAGGAAAAAATCAATTGCCGGGTTCGTTTTTAGACGGAGATTGGCAATGGGTCAGCGAAAGTAAGCCCACTTCAACCCTTTTTAACAATCCTTTAGCTACAGAGGACGTACTCACTAACCAAACTCTTCCAACGACGGTTGACTTAGGCTTATCTCAAACTTTTAGTCGAACACCAGAAGACTACTATCAAGCAGGTGCGATGTTTGCAGGGCCGGGTGCTACTTACCACAGAATGACCTCGGATCCCAAAGCGTTATCTGAAAGATTTCAATACGAGTTTAACAGGGATATAAATAATTACAGAAATGCTATGAATAAATCTGCTAAACAGCATTTGACAAATGATTTTGAAGTCAAAGATGATAGACGTTTCAAAGACTTAGGTTATGTTGGAGCTGCGATAGATAACATGGCAGCTAGCTCATCCTCTAGACTTGCAGCGATTCGAGCCTCTTCTAATGAGTTAGCATATTTAGGTGTGGTAGGTGGAAATCTCGCATTAGATGGGGCAACTGCTGTAGTAAATAATGTTAATAAATTTGCAGACAAACCAGGAGTTGGCTCTACTTCAAGAATGCTTAGTATTGGTTTAAATGCTGCAAATGGCTTGCCCCCTACTGCTGTTGATATGAGGGATATGGCTGCTATTATGGCGGAGAAGGAGAAAAAGACAGAGCCTAGTCCAGGTTATCATAAACTAAAACAAGAAGTTTATAAAGCGTTTCAAGATAGGGATACTAAAAAACTGAGTAAAATATCTAACGAAATCGAGAAGCAAATTGGGGACTATTTTGATCCACTGACAAATGGTATTAAAAGAGACTTCTTTAAAACCCCAGCGTCAGAAAAAGAGGCAAAGAAGGCGGCCAAAGAGACGACTGCTGTTGGCGGATTTAGTTTATATCCAGAGAAGTTTAATAAATATGTAGAAGGTAAGAAAAAAGACTTAGACACTTTTATTGAAAATTCAACCAAAAAGAAATCAACAGACAGTGAAAACATGAAAATGCTTAAAAATGCTGGCTATGCGATAGGAACATTTGCGTCTTCAAGAGGGAAGAAAGCAATAGATCAAGTCACTAAGTCTGCAAGAGCTATTACCAAAGTTGCAGATAAGCAAGAAGTTCAAGATGCTGCTCTATTGCTAAGCACAGGATTTAACTACTCACAAGGCATTCCTTATAGTCCAGAAGCCAAGATGGTTGAAAATGAAGCGTTAGAACGAATGTCTAATCGATGGAATTCTTTCAAAGCATACATGACAGAATTTGGTAAAGCATGGGAAGAAAGGGACGCAGTTAAGAGTGCTAATATGATGAAAGATATTTATAGAACTACTACAGATTATATAGGTGACTTTAAAGGAGCTGCAGGAGGAGCGAAAAAAGCTGGGAAAGCCCTAACGACTCCAATAGATAAAATCAGAAATTTTGGTAAGTCTAAAACTGACTCTAAACAATCTGTATCTAAGACTTCCACTCCGTCATCAAAAGCCTCTAAAAACAAGAAAAACTAATTCCTTTTCCTTATATTGTCAAAAAACCGGGACGAGACCCGGTTTTTTGATGTTTGATTCTTGTCAATGTTAGCAGCAAACCACTTACCGCCCAAAATCTACCACTTACTGAAAAAGCCTTGTTTCTCATTTTGAAACTGATATAATAAACGTAGAAAGTAAAGGAGGTAGCAATGAAAATTCGAGTAGAACTGGATTCGGATTTAGCGGAAGTAGAGATTGTCATCAGGGCTGCTCGATTTGATGCTCAGCTCGAGCAAATTCAGCAAGCTCTGGAGCAAGCAACGGCACCGCCCATTATTTTTTATAAGGGAGCTAGCGAATATTTTCTGGATATTGACAATATTCTCTTTTTCGAGACTGACGGTAGCAAGATTTTTGCTCATACGCGTGAGGATGCTTATGAAGTCAAGCACAAGCTCTATGAGTTGGAAGACCGCCTGCCCTATTATTTTTGTCGCATATCCAAATCCAGCATTATCAATAGTAAGGCGATTTACTCGCTGGAAAAATCCTTTTCGGGCAGTAGCAGCGTCCGTTTCTACGATACCCATAAGGAAGTGTATGTGTCTAGGCACTATTATCAAATTTTAAAAGAAAAGTTAAACGAAACGAGGTAACATCATGAGAAAAACAATATTAGGACTGGCTTGCTTACTTCTAGCAGCTTGGGTACTTTTGCAGGGGAATTTCGGGATTCCCGTTATTCACATCAATGTTTGGCCTTTGTTGGTCATTATGGGCTTTGTCTATTTTTCAGCGGAGAGCTTCTATTCTGGCAACATTCCGCTAGGTTTTATCTTTGCCATTATCGCTTTTATCATTGCTAATAGCACTTACGACCTCTTGCCCAATATCTCAGCAAGCGCAGTTAGTTTTGCTGGTATTCTAGCCTGTATCGGTGTCAATTTCTTGGTCAAACCTAGCAAAAAATGGAAATTAAGGCATTTTTCTAAACATTTTTCTGGCGAAGAAATTGGTGGCGAAGGCATTGTCTTTGGCTCAGGCACCCGTTATGTCAATAAGGACAATTTTAGCTATGATGAGCTGACTTGCTCTTTTGGTAGTGCCAAGGTTTACTTTGACAACGCTAAGATAGCTGGGGATTCAGCGACTTTTAAAGTGGAAGTTGCTTTTGGTAATGCCACTCTCTTTGTTCCAAGCTCTTGGCAGGTTGTCAGCAAGGTTGCTTGTGCTTTTGGCGGTGTTTCTCAAGTTCGCGATACCAGTGAAAAAGAAAAAACGCTCTATTTAGAAGGCAGCGTGGCTTTCGGTCATTTGAAAGTGATTTATATCTAATTATTTCTTGTTTTAAAAAGGTGATTATTTGCAAAACTTGGGAACTAGCTCTTGCCAAACTCGGTAAAGTATGGTAGACTTTATAAGTATGTGGTAAAACACCTTAAAATAATCAGGAGGATAAGTATCAATGGCTAAAGTATGTTACTTTACTGGTCGTAAGACTGTATCAGGAAACAACCGCTCTCACGCGATGAACCAAACAAAACGCGCTGTTAAACCAAATCTTCAAAAAGTTACTGTTTTGATTGACGGTAAACCTAAAAAAGTTTGGGCTTCAGCTCGTGCCCTTAAATCAGGTAAAGTTGAACGCGTTTAATTTTTATTTAAAAGGATGGAAATTTTCCGTCCTTTTTTGCTTGTAAATTTCCGCCTAGACAGTTGATTTAGACCCTTCCTCTTTTACACCCTGTATAAAATATGGTAGAATAAACTATAAAATACTTTTGAGGTACAAATTATGACTGTGAAAATTAATACAAAAGATGGTCAAATTGAGCTGACTGATGATGTGATTGCGACAATCGTCGGCGGTGCAGCGACTGAAATTTGGTGTAGTTGGCATGGCCAGCAAAAATGCAATCAAGGATAATTTTCAAGCCCTTTTAGGAAAAGAAAACTATGCTAAGGGCGTGGTTGTGAAAGCGACTGATGAAGGTGATATCGCAGTTGATGTCTACACTGTGTTAAGCTATGGAGTCAAAATCAGCGAAGTTTCCAAAAACATCCAAGAGCGTGTTAAATTCAGTTTGGAAAACAAGCTCGGAATTACTGCCCATGCAGTGAATGTTTATATCCAAAATATTAAAGTCGTAGGAGAATAATCGTGGCAAATATTACTACTAGTTTATTTCAAGAAATGGTGCAGGCGGCATCTACTCGCTTAAATAAACAGGCTGAATATGTGAACTCTTTGAATGTCTTCCCGGTTCCAGATGGCGATACAGGTACCAACATGGGTATGACTATTGAAAATGGTGCTAAGGAAGTGTCAGATAAGTCTGCTTCAACAGTTGGCGAAGCGGCGGGTATCTTTGCGAAAGGCCTTTTGATGGGAGCGCGTGGTAACTCAGGAGTTATCACTTCCCAGCTTTTCCGCGGTTTTTCTCAAAGTGTGAAAGAGCATGAAGAGCTGACTGGTGAAGATCTAGCTCTGGCCTTTCAGTCTGGTGTAGAAGTGGCTTACAAGGCAGTTATGAAGCCGGTTGAGGGAACGATTTTGACTGTTTCCCGCGGTGCGGCTATCGGAGCCAAGAAGAAAGCTGAAGTCACTAATGATGCTGTAGAAGTTATGAAAGCAGCTCTTGAAGGAGCAAAGGCTGCTTTGGCTAAGACACCGGATATGCTGCCGGTTCTGAAAGAAGTCGGTGTTGTGGACTCTGGCGGTCAAGGGTTGGTCTTTATCTACGAAGGCTTCCTGTCTGCTCTTACAGGCGAATATATTGCTTCCGAGGACTTCGTGGCGACACCTGCGACCATGTCTGAGATGATTAATGCTGAGCATCATAAGTCTGTAGCTGGCCATGTTGCGACAGAAGACATCACTTTCGGCTATTGTACTGAAATCATGGTGGCCCTTAAGACAGGACCAACCTATGTAAAAGATTTTGATTATGATGAGTTCCGCAACTACCTCAACGATTTGGGAGATTCCCTGTTGGTAGTCAACGATGACGAAATCGTCAAAGTCCATGTCCATACTGAAGATCCAGGACTGGTTATGCAGGAAGGTCTCAAGTATGGTAGTCTGGTCAAGGTCAAGGTTGACAATATGCGCAACCAGCACGAAGCACAGGTTGAAAAGGAAGAGCGCTCAGCTAAGCCGGCTCAAGAAAAAGAATTTGCGATTATCGCTGTAGTGGCTGGTGATGGCTTGGCTGAAATCTTTAAGGCTCAAGGAGTTGACTACATCATCTCTGGCGGGCAAACCATGAACCCATCTACAGAAGACTTTATCAAAGCTGTGGAGCAAGTCAATGCTCGTAATATCATTATCTTGCCAAATAATAAAAACATCTTCATGGCAGCCCAGTCTGCAGCAGAAGTGATTGAACAGCCTGCAGCAGTGATTGAGACTCGCACCATTCCTCAAGGTTTGACCAGTCTCCTAGCTTTTGATGGCAGCAAGACTATTGAGGAAAACCAAGAGCGTATGACTGCAGCCTTGGCAGAAGTAGTTAGCGGTAGCGTGACGACTGCGGTTCGCGATACGACCATTGATGGCTTAGAAATTCATGAGAATGACAACCTAGGTATGGTGAATGGTAAGATTGTTGTTTCTAATCCAGATATGCTGACAGCTTTGAAAGAAACGTTCAGCAAGATGCTCAATGAAGACAGCGAGATAGTCTCTATCTATATCGGTGAAGACGGTAGCGAAGAGTTAGCTAGCAGTCTTGCTCAAGATTTAATGGAACAATTCGAGGATGTTGAAGTAGAAATTCATCAGGGCAGTCAGCCGGTCTATCCATATATTTTTAGTGTTGAATAGCATAAAAAGGCAATCGAAAGGTTGTCTTTTGTCATTCTGTGGAAATACTTAGACAAGAAACTGGTATTATGTTATACTATAACAAATAAAAAGTAAAAAAGGAGAACTATGAAAAAATTTTTCATTCTTGTTATCTCTGCTTCGGTACTCTTGACGGGCTGTGTATTTCCTAACTTCAGCAAGCATCATCCTAGACATTCTTCTGAATCAGCTGCTTCTTCTAGGCGGACTAAAACCAGCTCTAGCTCTAGCGAGTCATCAACTTCCTCTTCGTCTGAGAGTACAGAGGTTCTCTCCAAAACCTTGGTTGGAGACATTGAGGGCATCCATCATCGCGATACGATCACCTATCAGGGCAAGAAAATCCTGAATCTTCGGATGGAATTGCTCACTTCCTTGCCAGAAGAAGCCAGTGCGGCATCAGCTACTTTGACTCCAGAGGAGATGACGACTATCATTCGTGAAGGAATGCAGTCTGATTCAAACTATGTAGCAGCTAAGAGCTTGGAAGGTGTTAATATTGATTATTCAGTTACAGCAGAGAAGAAATTGCAGACCTTGATTGAAATTGATTTGCAAAAGGTCAATGTCGAAGAGGTGGAAAAGAATTCTTTCTTCCAAGGTTTTGGACTGAAGGACATAAAGGATATTACACCTGAGATGTTTATTCTGAGTCTGAAGCTCAACGGTCTCAAAGAAGAAAGGCAGAGCTAAAATTTAAAAATGGTTGGTCTCTCATCTTACAAATTGAGTAGCTAGTTTAATGAAAAAATTTTTAGATTAGGCTACTTTAATTCCAGTTTCTATCTAAATTGCAACAGACATACAACTAGTCGGCTCCTCTCAATGAGGGGGCCGGCTTTTTTGTGTCTTCATACAGAAGGGGTACAATCAGATTATTCCAATATTTGCTAGCTTTTTGCTCTAAAAGCAGAATAGTGACATTTGTCATGTCAGTCGGTGACAAAATCAACTAGTAGGAAAAATTTCTTTGCCTTATAATATAGTTAACAAAATGATAAAAGGTTGCTGTAATAATTCAAACAGCATTTGGCCTTCGTTCTTCTTTCGCCTTTTGAAAAATAAAGGAAAGATGCACATGAGGCTTATCAAATCAAAGGAGGAGCAAAATGGAACTGATTGAAGTAAAGAAGCTTTCAAAAAGCATTCATGGTAAGGAGATTTTAAAGGATATTTCCTTTGAAATCTCCCAAGGTGATTGTGTAGCCTTGATTGGTCCCAATGGAGCAGGAAAACGACTCTCATGGACTGTTTGTTGGGTGATAAGTTTCTGACAGCGGGTCAGGCTACAATTCAGGGACTCAAGCCAACTGACACTCATCTCAAGCAGTCGGTAGCGATTTTACCACAGGAAAAATACAGTGGTGGAGGATTTGAAGGTCAAGGAACTCTTGACTTTCTTCCAAGCAATTTATCCAAATAGTCTGTCTGATCAAGAAATTGATGACTTGTTGCAATTTACAGATAAGCAAAAGAATCAGTTGGCCAGCAAGCTGTCTGGTGGACAAAAAAACGTCTCTTCTCTTTTGTTCTGAGTCTGATTGGCCGTCCTAAGATTCTGTTCTTGGACGAACCGACTTCAGCTATGGACACCTCCACTCGTCAGCATTTCTGGGAAATTGTTAATCAGCTCAAGCAGCAGGGAGTGACCATCGTATACTCCTCTCACTATATCGAAGAAGTTGAGCATACGGCAGATCGGATTTTGGTGCTGCACAAGGGTGAGCTGATTCGGGATACGACGCCTTATGCCATGCGCAGTGAAGAGCAGGAAAAACACTTTACCTTGCCGCTGACTTATCAGTCTGTGCTGGAAAAGCTGGATAATGTAACTGATTTAGAAATTAAGCAAAAGGCTTTATCTTTTGCTACTAGAGATGCTGGACAGGTCTGGCAGGTTCTGCAGGAACACGACTGTACAATCGAAGAGATTGAAGTACGTAACCGTACCCTCTTGGATAGTATTTTTGAAACAACACAAGAATAGGAGAGTAATCATGAAAAATATGGCAAGTCTTATGAAGATTGAGTTGATTTTAATGAAACGGCAGGCTGCTTATTATCTCTTGTCTATTGGTCTGCCCAGCGTCTTTTACCTGATTTTCTCAGGAATGATGTCTGGAAGTGATACGCCTGAACCTGTGCTTCGAGGCTATCTCTTCTCTATGACTCTTTTTAGTATCATGTCTAGTGCCTTCTTTAGCATTCCAAGCACTTTGCAGTCTGATAAAAATAATAACTGGCAAAAAATGATTCAGCACTCACCGATTTCTATGGTAAAATATTATATATCAAAACTTTGCAGTACGCTGTTGACTTTTATGCTTTCCATCATCGTAGTCTTCTCGATTGGGCATTTTGTTCGCGGGGTTAATCTGCCAATGGTGGACTGGCTTCTTATTGCCTTGATACTTTTGGTAGGAAGTGTGGTCTTTATTGCCATGGGGGTCTTGGTCAGCCTCTTGCCAAGTGCTCAGCTCATGTCTGTTGTGGGCAATATTGTCTATATGGCGCTAGCTGTTCTGGGCGGTCTATGGTTTCCTCTGACTATGTTTCCAAAATGGCTCCAGCCAATTGGTAAGTTGACGCCAAGTTATCAACTGATGCAGGTCGTGTCTTCTTATCTAGAACACCATCAGTTTAATGGCAAGGCCGCTTTGATTGTTCTGATTTATACGGTTTTGGTCAGCATTCTTGTGCTGCAGCTCAAAAAGCGAATTGAGGTAAAATAAATTCATGTGGGAAAAACTTAAACAAGTCCACTATATGTTTCATATTGCGCTGGTCTTTATCATCTTTCCAGTTGCGGGAGTGATTAGCGGGGAATACCCGCTTTTCCTCTTGTTCTGGACAGCTATTTTTGTTGTAGCTTACTATGCGGTCTTGTTAAGTAACCATCGCCTCATCCAGTTTTTTTCTTGGTGGCTCTTGATTGCTTACATTTATTATAGTTCTGTCTGGTTAAATACAGGGTTTTACTTGGTACATTTTTTATCTATCTAATCTGCTCATTTACGAACTGGATGATATTTCTTTTAAATCCTGGCGCTTTTTGACCTTTATCGCCTTGCAGCCTGCTATTGTACTAACTAATTATTTGATGGGCAATGTTGGTCCAGCAGAGCTGATTTTCTATATTGTAACCTTTCTCTTTTCGGATGGTATGACTTTTGGTCTCCATCGGATTCAGACGACAGAGCGAATCAAGGAAGAAAAGATCAAGCAAAATGCCCAGTTGAATCTTTTCCTGGCTGAAAATGAGCGCAATCGGATTGGTCGAGACTTACATGATAGTCTAGGACACACCTTTGCTATGCTCAGTGTTAAGGCGGAGCTGGCTCAGCAGTTTTTGCAGATGGAAGCCTATGACAAGGCAGCAAAAGAACTGCAGGAAGTGCAAGAAATCAGTAAGAAGTCCATGGCTGATGTTCGGCGGATTATTAATGATCTAAAGGATCGGACTCTGGACGAAGAATTGGTGACCATTCGTGCCATGCTGGAGATGAGCGGTGTTCAGGTAAAATAGATAACCAACTCAATGTTGCCAGTATCCCACCGAGTCAGCAGTCAACAATCAGTATGATTTTGCTGGAGGCAGCGACCAATATCATCAAGCATGCCAAGGCTAAAAAGAGTAATTTTTCTTTGGTAAAGAAAGACGAAAAGCTTATTTTAGACATTCAGGATGATGGTTGTGGTTTTCAGAAGCTGACCGGACGGGAGTTGCATAGTATTCGAGAGCGACTGTCTGCCTTGTCAGGAAAGCTTGAGATTCTTAGCAGCCAAGATCCAACATGGATTCGAATTGAATTGCCATACGGAGGGAAGGAAGCATGAAACTTTTGTTAGCAGAAGATCAAAGTATGCTGAGAGATGCCTTAGCTCAGCTCTTGCAGCTGCAGCCAGATGTCGAAGAAGTCTATCAGGCTGCGGATGGGCAGAAGGCTATTGACTGTCTAAGCTCAGAAACTGTTGATGTAGCTATTTTGGACGTGGAAATGCCCCACCAGACCGGCCTAGACGTTCTCGAATGGGTCAAGGTCAAATCGACCCAACATCAAGGTCATCATCGTCACAACCTTCAAGCGACCGGGCTACTTTGAGCGAGCTGTTAAGGCGGATGTAGATGCTTATGTGCTCAAAGAGCGCAGCATTGCGGATTTGATGAAGACCATCCACACCGTTCTAGATGGGCAAAAGGAATATTCGCCGGAATTGATGGAGGTACTGATGACCAGCAGGAACCCTCTCTCTCAGCAGGAGAGGCTAGTCCTACAAGCTGCAGCGACTGGCCTGTCCAATAAAGAAATTGCTGAAAAACTCTACTTGTCAAATGGAACGGTTCGTAACTATATGTCTGCTATTTTGACCAAGCTAGATGCTGAAAATCGAACAGAAGCTGTCCGAATCGGGCAAGAGAAAGGCTGGTTATAGCTGGAAGATTCAGCTTTTGGAGAAAAGATGAGGAGCGGTAGCTTTCCCATAAACGGAACATTTGAGAGCTAATAATTCTAATGAAAAGGTCAGTACTATAGATATAGTTCTGACTTTTTATCTTTTGTTTGAAAAACATTCGGATTTAGATAAAAAATCAAGAAAAAAATTAACTAGCGGCTTGCAATTTTTTTCAAAAATGTTATCATAGTAGAAAGCTTTTTGAATTTTTAGAAAATTGTAAATAAATGAAAGGGGAAGAATGGAGAAAATCAAATTAGAAACTTCTAAGACAGGTTCAGAGCTTGTTTTAGAAACCTTGAAGAATCTTGGTGTTGATACGATTTTTGGCTATCCTGGCGGAGCTGTACTGCCGCTTTATGATGCTATTTATAGTTTTGAAGGCATCCGTCATATTCTAGGCCGCCATGAGCAAGGCTGTGTTCACGAAGCAGAAGGCTATGCTAAGTCTACTGGGAAAATCGGAGTTGCAGTTGTGACCAGCGGTCCGGGAGCGACCAATGCCATTACAGGTATTGCTGATGCCATGAGTGATAGCGTACCCCTTTTAGTCTTTACTGGTCAGGTGGCCAAGGCTGGAATCGGTAAAGATGCTTTCAGGAAGCGGATATTGTTGGGATTACGACTCCTATTACCAAGTACAATTATCAGGTTCGGGAGACGGCAGAAATTCCGCGTATTATTACAGAAGCTATTCACATTGCGACGACAGGTCGTCCTGGGCCAGTCGTTATTGATTTGCCTAAGGATGTCTCCGCTCTGGAAACGGACTTTATCTATGACAGCAAGTTGCATCTGCCGAGTTACCAGCCGACTATTGAGCCTAATGAATTGCAGATTAAGAAGATTATCAAGCAGATTTCTAAGGCTAAAAAGCCGGTTCTTCTTTCAGGAGGCGGTATTAGTTATGCTGAGGCAGCAGCAGAGCTGGTTGCTTTGGCGGAGCGGTATCAGATTCCAGTAGTCACTACCTTGTTGGGCCAGGGAACCATTGCGACAGACCATCCTTTGTTCTTAGGTATGGGTGGAATGCACGGTTCTTTTGCGGCCAATATTGCCATGACTGAGGCCGACTTTATGATTAGTATCGGCTGCCGTTTTGATGACCGTCTGACCGGTAATCCGAAAACCTTTGCCAAGAACGCTAAAGTAGCACATATTGATATTGACCCAGCGGAAATTGGAAAAATTATCAGCGTAGATATTCCTATCGTAGGGGATGCTAAGAAAGCCCTGCAGATGCTGCTCAATGAAGAGCAGGTGCATAACAATACCAGCCAGTGGATTGAAAAAGTAACGCAGGATAAGGAGCGGGTTCGCTCATATGATAAGAAAAGAACGTGTCGTCCAGCCTCAGGCTGTCATTGAGCGCGTGGGTGAGCTGACCAAGGGTGATGCCATCGTCGTAACAGACGTCGGTCAGCATCAAATGTGGACAGCCCAATATTATCCATACAAAAACGAGCGCCAATTGGTAACATCTGGCGGTCTGGGAACCATGGGCTTCGGTGTACCTGCAGCGATTGGGGCTAAGATTGCTAATCCGGATAAGGAAGTGGTGCTCTTTGTCGGAGATGGTGGTTATCAGATGACCAATCAAGAGATGGCTATTCTCAATATCTATAAGATTCCGATTAAAGGTCATCATGCTCAACAATCATTCGCTAGGCATGGTGCGCCAGTGGCAGGAAGCTTTCTATGATGGTCGTACTTCTGAGTCTGTCTTTGATACTTTGCCAGATTTCCAGCTCATGGCTCAGGCCTATGGTGTTAAAGCTTATAAATTTGACAATCCGGAGACCATTGTTCAGGATTTGGAAGTCCTGAAGGAAGATATACCAATGTTTATCGAGGTAGATATCTCTCGCAAGGAGCACGTTCTTCCAATGGTGCCGGCCGGCAAGAGCAATCATGAGATGTTGGGGGTGAAGTTCCATGCGTAGAATGTTGACAGCTAAACTCCAAAACCGTTCGGGTGTTCTAAACCGCTTCACTGGGTGTCCTTTCCAGACGTCAGGTCAATATTGAGAGTATCTCAGTCGGAACGACGGAAAATCCGGAAGTATCCCGTATCACCATCATCATTGATGTGGCTTCGTTGGCAGAGGTTGAGCAAATCATCAAGCAGCTCAATCGTCAGATTGATGTGATTCGGGTTCGAGATATCACGGACCGCCCTCACTTAGAGCGTGAAGTGATTCTGGTTAAGGTCTCGGCTCCAGCTGATAAGCGGGCAGAGATTCTGTCTATTATCCAGCCATTTCGGGCGACAGTTGTGGATGTAGCACCTAGCTCCATTACCGTTCAGATGACTGGTGATGCGGAGAAGAGCGAGGCTCTGCTTCGGGTCATTCGCCCATATGGTATCAAAAATATTGCCCGGACTGGGGCAACAGGCTTTACCCGAGATTAAGCCCAACCTTTAATTTGTTAAAACCGCCTAACAGGCAAGAAAAATAGAAAAGAGAGTAAAACTTATGGCAGTAACAATGGAATACGAAAAAGATGTAAAAGTAGCAGCACTTGACGGTAAGAAAATTGCCGTAATTGGCTATGGATCACAAGGTCATGCCCATGCACAAAACTTGCGTGATACAGGCCACGATGTGATTATCGGTGTTCGACCTGGTAAGTCATTTGACAAGGCTAAAGAAGATGGCTTTGATACTTATACAGTAGCAGAAGCTGCTAAGTTGGCTGATGTCATCATGATTTTGGCTCCGGATGAAATCCAAAGAGATTTGTATGAGGCAGAAATCGCTCCAAATCTGGAAGCTGGCAATGCTGTTGGTTTTGCTCATGGTTTCAATATCCATTTTGAGTTTATCAAAGTTCCTGCCGATGTAGATGTCTTTATGTGTGCACCGAAAGGCCCTGGTCACTTGGTTCGCCGTACTTTCGAAGAAGGCTTTGGTGTGCCAGCTCTCTATGCAGTTTACCAAGACGCTACTGGAAATGCCAAAGACATCGCAATGGACTGGTGTAAAGGGGTTGGTTCAGCCCGTGTTGGACTTCTTGAAACAACTTATAAAGAAGAAACAGAAGAAGATCTCTTTGGTGAACAAGCTGTTCTCTGTGGTGGTTTGACTGCTCTGATCGAAGCAGGTTTCGAAGTCTTGACTGAAGCAGGTTATGCACCAGAATTGGCTTACTTTGAAGTGCTGCACGAAATGAAACTGATTGTAGACTTGATCTATGAAGGTGGCTTCAAGAAGATGCGCCAATCTATCTCAAATACAGCTGAATATGGTGACTATGTATCTGGTCCGCGCGTGATTACTGAGCAAGTCAAAGAAAACATGAAGGCTGTCTTGGCTGATATCCAAAACGGTAAATTTGCCAACGACTTCGTTGACGACTATAAGCTGGCCGTCCGAAACTGACTGCTTACCGTGAGCAAGCTGCTAATCTGGAGATTGAAAAAGTCGGTGCAGAATTGCGTAAAGCAATGCCATTCGTTGGTAAAAACGACGACGATGCCTTCAAGATTTATAATTAAGATAAAGAGCAGATAAGACATTAGGGGTTGGAATGCGAATTCCCAGCCCCTTGTTTTGCTTGATAGAGAATAAACTGAAAAAACAGGGAAGGAAGAAACATGCTCAGAGCAAAAGATATCACGCATGCTCATAAAGTGTTAAAAGATGTGGTTGTCAATACACCGCTTGACTACGATCACTATTTGTCAGAGAAGTATCAGGCTAAAATTTACCTGAAGAAAGAAAATATGCAGCGGGTGCGCTCTTTTAAACTCCGCGGGGCTTATTACGCTATTTCTCAACTTAGCGAAGAGGAACGTCAGCGTGGAGTTGTCTGCGCTTCTGCGGGCAATCACGCCCAAGGAGTGGCCTATACATGTAAGGAAATGAAAATTCCAGCAACCATTTTTATGCCCATCACGACCCCTCAGCAGAAGATTGGTCAGGTTCGCTTCTTTGGCGGTGAATTTGTGGAAATTAAATTGGTTGGAGATACCTTTGATGCTTCGGCCAAGGCAGCGCTTGACTATACTAAGGCTGAAAACCGTACCTTTATCGATCCTTTTGACAATGAAGATGTCCAAGCGGGTCAAGGGACTGTAGCCTATGAAATCTTAGATGAGGCCAAGAGAGAAGCTATTACTTTTGATGCAGTTTTGGTACCAGTTGGAGGCGGCGGCCTGATATCAGGAGTCTCAACCTATATCAAAGAAAGTCAGCCAACTATTGAAGTCATTGGTGTGGAAGCCAACGGTGCCCGCAGTATGAAAGCAGCCTTTGAAGCAGGTGGTCCAGTCAAGCTTAAAGAAATCGATAAATTTGCGGACGGTATCGCAGTCCAGAAAGTCGGTGCATCAACCTATGAGGTAACACAAAAGAATGTTCAAAATCTTATTGGTGTAGACGAAGGGCTTATTTCAGAGACCATCATTGACCTATACTCTAAGCAAGGGATTGTCGCAGAGCCAGCTGGTGCTGCCAGTGTCGCAGCTTTGGAAGTCCTGAGCGAGTTTATCAAGGGGAAGACTATCTGCTGTATTATCTCAGGTGGTAACAATGACATCAACCGCATGCCAGAGATGGAAGAGCGGGCGCTTATTTATGATGGTATCAAGCACTATTTCGTGGTTAACTTCCCGCAGCGTCCAGGTGCCTTGCGTGAATTCGTAAATGATATTTTAGGGCCTAATGACGACATCACTCGTTTTGAATATATCAAACGGGCCAGTAAGGGAACGGGTCCCGTCCTGATTGGTATTGCTCTGGCAGATAAGCATGATTATGCTTCTTTGATTAACCGTGTTGAGCAATTCGATCCCTCTTTTATCAATCTGAACGGAAATGAAACACTCTATAATATGCTTGTCTAATTATAAATATATTTTAGCCTAATTTGTATGCTTTCGTTTGAAACTGCAAATTAAATATGTTAGAATATACTATAGTGAATCAAGGAGGCTTGAACATGTTTTTTATTCCATTTTTCTTTATCATATTGATTATAATCTTTGTATTCTTGATGCTTAGTGCAGTCTATGTGGTTCGTCAGCAATCTGTGGCAATCATTGAGCGTTTTGGACGCTATCACAAAACCAGCAGCAGCGGTATCAATTTCCGTCTTCCTTTAGGGATTGACAAGATAGCGGCTCGCGTTCAGCTGCGTTTGCTGCAGAGCGAGATTATCGTTGAGACTAAGACACAGGATAACGTGTTTGTAACCATGAATGTTGCGACTCAATATCGTGTAAATGAAAACAACGTGATTGACGCTTATTACAAGCTTATGCGTCCTGAAGCACAGATTAAGTCCTATATCGAAGATGCCCTTCGTTCCTCCGTTCCAAAACTGACCTTGGATGAGCTCTTTGAAAAGAAGGACGAAATTGCCCTAGAAGTCCAAAAACAAGTGGCTGAAGAAATGTCGACCTATGGTTACATTATTGTCAAAACCTTGATTACCAAGGTTGAGCCTGATGCCGAAGTTAAACAGTCTATGAACGAAATCAATGCAGCGCAACGGAAGCGTGTGGCTGCTCAGGAATTGGCAGAGGCTGACAAGATTAAGATTGTGACAGCTGCTTCTGCGGAAGCTGAGAAAGACCGCTTGCATGGTGTTGGTATTGCCGAGCAGCGTAAGGCTATTGTGGATGGTTTGGCAGACTCCATCAAGGAATTGAAGGGAGCCAATATTGAGTTGACAGAAGAGCAGATTATGTCTATTCTTTTGACCAACCAGTACCTGGATACTTTGAATAATTTTGCAGATAGTTCGGGTAATAATACCATCTTCCTTCCAGCAAATCCAGAAGGAGTCGAAAGTATTCGGACTCAGATACTTTCAGCCCTCAAAGCTAAGTAAAGAAAATTCAGAATTATTTAATTTGTTCGAATTTGGTTTGTTTAAGTTGACAAACTGTATAAAAACAATTATAGTAGTTGATGTAGCTAGAATAGAGAGGAGTAAGAAATGGCTAAATCTAATTTCGAGAAAGTAGAATCTGTTGTTAGTTGGGTACGTGATAAGAAGATCACCGGTTACCGTATTAGTAAAGAAACAAATGCACGTGAAATGTCTATCATTGCTCTTGCTCAAGGACGTGCAAAAGTGAAAAATATCTCTTTTGAAACAGCTCTTGGCTTGATTGATTTCTACGACAAAAACCATGAAAAATTTGAAGACTAAACTTCAAAATCGTGCAACTGATATTGCTCATTAAATAAAAAAAGGAATCTGGACTTTAGTTCCAGATTTCTTTTTGCTTTTGAAAATAGAAGTAATTTAGCTGAGGAAGCGCTGCAGAAATTCTTTGGTTCTTTCTTCTTTTGGATTGGTGAAGATATCCTGTGGGCTGCCAGCTTCAGCAATGACGCCCTTGTCCATAAAGATGACACGGCTGGAGACATCACGGGCAAATTCCATCTCGTGGGTTACGACAATCATTGTCAGCCCTTCCTGAGCTAGTTCTTTCATGATTTTCAGAACTTCACCAACCATTTCAGGGTCGAGAGCTGAAGTCGGCTCGTCAAAGAGGATAGCATCAGGATTCATGGAGAGCGCGCGGGCAATAGCGACCCGCTGCTTCTGACCGCCTGAGAGTTGCTTAGGCTTGGCCTGCCAGTATTGCTCGCCCATTCCAACCTTATTGAGGTTTTCTTTGGCAATTTCTCGGCTTCTGACCTTTCTTTTTTCAGAACTGTTGTCTGAGCGACGATGGTATTTTCCAGGACATTAAGATTTTCAAAGAGATTGAAAGACTGAAAGACCATGCCCAGCTTTTCACGGTAATGGGTCAAGTCGTAATTCTCGTCCAGGACATTCTTGCCGCGGTAGAAAATCTGACCGCCAGTTGGCGTTTCCAGAAGGTTAATGGAACGCAGGAAGGTTGACTTTCCGCTGCCAGAGCTGCCGATGATGGAAATCACTTCTCCTTTATGAACAGTGAGGGAGATGTCCTTGAGGACTTCGTTTTCACCGTAGGACTTTTTGAGGTTTTTAATTTCTAAAATGGTTTCTGTCATGATTTCACTTCTCCTGTCTGCATTTGATTGGCACCTGTCGTATAGTTGTCTGTGTCGAAGCGTTTTTCAACATAGCGCAGGATGCGTGTCACGCTGAATGTCAGGACAAAATAGATTACAGCGATGATAGTAAAGGTTTGGAAGTACTGGTAGGTCTGGGTAGCGATGGTATTTCCAGAGAAATAAAGCTCAACTACCGAGATAACGTTCAACACGGATGTATCCTTGATGTTGATGACAAATTCGTTACCAGTTGCGGGCAGAATATTGCGGACGACCTGAGGCAGAACAATCTTGCGCATGGTCTGGCCATGGGTCATACCCAGTGCCGTTGCGGCCTCGAATTGCCCCTTATCAACGGCAAAGATACCGCCGCGGACAATCTCACTCATATAAGCTCCGGTGTTGATGGAGACGATGAAAATAGCTGCGATAGTCCGGTCGATAGAAATTCCGAAAGCCTGGGCAGTTCCGTAGTAGATAACCATAGACTGAACAATCATTGGAGTTCCACGGAAAATCTCAATATAGACATTTAAGAACCAGCCGAAGATTTTTTGCAGTGATGCTAAGAGTTTATTCTTAGAAGCTGGTGCCGTCCGGTAAACGCCAATCAGCAGTCCAATGATGAGACCTGCAATGGTACCTGTAATCGAAATGAGTAGAGTCAAACCAGCTCCGCGTAGGAATTGCGGCCAGTTTTCAGCTAGAATCTTAGCTGCTTGACTGAAGAATGATTCCTTAGCTGCTTCACTATCCGTGTCGACAGGCTGTTTCTGAATCATCTCATCCATTAGCTTGACTTGGTCATTGGTGGTAATCTTAGCGATAGCTGCATTGGCCTGCTCGATACGGTCGTCATCCTTGCGCATACCAATGGCAATGGAAGCATCCTCTTCACCAACTTCAAAGCCTTTCTCAAACTGAATCATTTTGAAGTTAGAGTTGGCAGTCTCAGCAGTCAAGGCTTCTGGCCGCTCAGAGATATAGCCATCAATAACTCCAGATTCCAAGGCTTGACGCATCTGAGCAAAATCACCCATAGCTGTTTCTTTTTTGGCGCCAGGCAGCTGGTCAATGAGATTGTAGAGGTAAACTCCTTGCTGGGAAGTAATTTTAGCGTCTTTGAAGTCTTCTAGAGTCTTAGCGGATGCATATTTTCCATCTTTACGAACTAGGAGAACTGGCTCGCTGGTGTAGTAACTGTTGGAAAAGGCGATTTCCTTTTTCCGCTCGGCAGTTGGGCTCATACCCGCAATAATCATGTCAATCTTGCCAGAGGTCAGAGCAGGAATTAAGCCATTCCAAGAAGTCTTGACAACCAGAGGTTCCTTGCCCATCTCTTGTGCAATTTTTTTGGCAATCTGCACATCGTATCCGTTGGCATATTGGTTGGTTCCTTCGATTTTTACGGCATCGTTGGAATCATCATCCTGAGTCCAGTTGAAGGGAGCGTAGGCTGCTTCCATACCGATTCTCAGGTAGTCATCGGCCTGAATAACACGGACCGTTCCTAAGGTGACCAGGAGGGCTGTAAATAGAGTGAGTAATAATTTCTTCATGGGTTTCTCCTGCTTATCTAATAATAGTTCCTCCTATTCTACCGAAAATTGCTACTCTTTTCAATCCTAGTAAGCCCTTACTTGATAAAAATGATATAATAGAGCAAAGTATCTGTAAAGAGAGGTTGAATATGAAGCGATATTTTTATCTTCTGTTGGTTCTATTTTCCTGCCTTTGTTTTGGTCGGGTTGTCTCGGCTGTTGACTATGATATTGAATCCTATCAAGGCGATCTGGTCTTGCGTGAGGACAATACAGCCACCTACACAGAGAAAGTGATCTACAAGTTTAATGACGACTATAATGGTCAGATTGTTTCGCTGGGCTCTGCTGGAAAGATGCCCAATGGCTTTGCGATTGATGGGAATCCGACGGTCTCGGTTCTGACGAATGGTGAGCCAGATATGGACATTAACCCCCAAGTCAAAGACTTGGGAGATGGCTATGAAGTCAAAATCTATAATTCAGGAAACGACGGTGACAGAGTTGTTGTCACTGTAACCTGGCAGTTGAGAAATCTCCTTTTTCTTCACAGGGATATTGCTGAGCTCAACTGGACTCCTATCAGCGACTGGGACCAGGGGATAGGGGAGGTCGTTCTGACGGTTTCTGGCTTGAGCAATCCAGATAAGAGCGAACTCTTTGCTCATAGTGGCTACTTTGGTACCCAGCCTTTCGTGGATAAGGATGGCACTGACTATCTGGTCAAAATCAATGGAATTGGCTCGGGCGATAATGTCGAGCTTCACGGCTATTGGGATCGGCAAGCAGTTTCTCTTGTGTCCCAGAATGAAGATGAGAGCGACTTCTTACCAGCCTTTAAAGCTGTAGAAGAAAAAATTGCACGCCAGACACTTTTTTACCGGCAGTTGGGTGAGATTTACCTGCCCTTGCTGCTCTTGTGCGCTATTCTTGCAGCGGCTATTCTTTATTTTGTCTTTGCCCAGAAAATTAAGCCTAAGCAGTCTTATCCCAAGAATGCTCGTCTATATGAGGCTCCTCAGGACTTGGCTCCTCTTGTCTTGGCGGAAAATATTTACGCGGTAGACATGGAGGATGTCAACCCAACAAGGGGCGGCAAGGCAGTGCTGAAATTTGAAAACATGGTCCAGGCGACTTTGTTAGACTTGCTGGATAGGGGCAATCTCCTCCTGCAGGGAGATGCTGAAAATCCTGTTCTGCAAATAGCGACTTATGATGGGTTGGCAGACTTTGAGAGACGTTTTCTGGGCATGGCTTTCAACAAGCAATCCCAGGCTAGGGTGAAAGATCTCTTTTCAGCCTATCAAATTTCAGAAGATATTTATAAGCACAAGTCTTCTGCGGATGAGTCCTATATCCGTAACATCGGTAGCAATATTAAGTCCTTGTTTACTAACAGTTTGCGCTCCTTATCTAAAGAAGTGCGATCTGAAGGCAAGCGTTTAGGTCTCTTTGGTCACTACCGGCCTCTTAAAGTTCAGGAAAAGAGATTGCTGATTACTGCCATTGTTCTAGCTAGTGCTGTTTTGGTAGTGTCTATCGCTGTTTTCTTTATCTATATGGCTTCTTTTGGCGGCTTTATCTGGTATTATATTCCTTTGGCGCTGGTGAGTCTTGTCTTGATTCTCATTTTTGCGAGTAAGGCACAGCTTTATTGGCGAGATGGCGTCCTGAATGACGAAGGCGCGCACGACTTCTATCTGTGGAGAAGTTTTTCCAATATGCTGCGAGATATTGCCCATCTGGACAATACAGAAATCGAAGGCATTATCCTGTGGAACCGTCTCTTGGTCTATGCGACCCTCTTTGGCTATGCAGATCGTGTCAGCCGTGTCATGGCTCTGCGTCAGATTCACTTGGAAAATCCATCTATGGACAGCTATGTTCAGGCTAACCTGCACTATGCCTTCTATAGCAGTATGCACAACTTCTCAAATTACGGTCATGTAGCCTCCACAGCCAGCAATTTCTCTGTCTCATCTGGCGGAAGTTCAGGTGGTGGGTTCTCTGGCGGCGGAGGCGGCGGAGGCGGTGGAGCTTTCTAATAGATAAACTCCCTCCTAGCCGAAAAAGTCTTAGTACTGGCTTTTCCTGACCTTGAAATTGTGATATAATAAAACCTGATACTCTTTGGGAATTTAACTGTGACTTTCCTTGAGTAGACCCTTTTTATAGGAGTATTTATATGTTTATCATTGAAATTTTTATCTCTATTATTTACGGTATCATCGAAGGAATCACAGAATGGCTGCCGATTTCCAGTACAGGGCATCTGATTTTGATTCAAGATTTTATCCAGTATAAAAATCAAAGTCCAGCCTTTATGGAAATGTTTAATGTCGTTATCCAGCTGGGAGCAATTTTGGCGGTTGTCGTCATCTATTTTGATAAGCTCAATCCTTTTAAATCAGGTAAGTCAGCACGTCAGGTTCAAAAGACCTGGCAGCTTTGGGCCAAGGTGGTCGTGGCAGCCTTGCCGGCTGCTGTTATCGGCTTATTTTTGGATGATTGGTTTGAAGCGCACTTCTACAATCTAGTCTCTGTTTCAGTGATGCTGATTGTCTATGGCGCAGCTTTTATCTATCTGGAAAGGCGCGAGCATGAGGAGCCTGCTGTGACGGATTTAGCCTATTTGCCTTACAAGACTGCCTTGCAGATTGGTCTCTTTCAGGTTCTAGCTCTCTTTCCTGGGACTAGCCGTTCTGGCGCCACCATTGTCGGTGGTCTCTTGAATGGTGTCAGTCGTTCTGTCGTGACAGAGTTCACTTTCTATCTGGGGATTCCTATTATGTTTGGCGCTAGTGGCTGGAAAATTCTCAAGTTCATCAAGAATGGGAACAGTCTGGGATTTGGGCAAATTTTCTTGCTCTTAGTTGCCATGGGGGTGGCCTTCGGTGTCAGTCTAGTCGTGATTCGTTTCCTGACAGACTATGTCAAAAAGCATGACTTTACCGCTTTTGGGAAATATCGGATTGGCCTGGGCGGTGTGCTTCTGGTTTATGCTGCAATCAAAGCCTTGATGGGATAAAAGAGGTAATTTTAATGTTTCTCTGACTATCTCATGTAGTGAAATAATAAGCTCTCGGAATTTTCTGAGAGTTTTTTTCTTGTAAGGAATCTTTTCTTTCCAACAACTTCCATTTTCAGAGCAATACTAGCTATTTTTTGAAATACGGGGGATTTTTTAGTATAATAGTAGGACTAGAAGTGTATGAGGTAGAGATATGGAAATGAAACAGATTAGTGATTCGACCATAAAAATCACGATTCAGCTGGAAGATTTGGAAGAGCGTGGCATGGAAATGGCCGATTTCTTAGTCCCCCAAGAAAAGACGGAAGAATTTTTCTACACCATCTTAGATGAGTTGGAAATGCCGGATAATTTTTTGGACAGCGGTATGCTGAGTTTTCGTGTGACGCCTAAGCCGGATAAGGTGGATGTGTTTGTTACCAAGTCTAAATTGGATAAGAATCTGAGTTTTGAGGATTTGGCGGATCTGCCAGACATGGATGAGCTGTCTCATATGTCTCCAGATGAATTCCTCAAGACATTGGAAAAGAGCATTTTTGAAAAGAGTAAGGAAGACATAGAAGCAGTCCAATCTTTGGAAACAGCCGAAGCAGAGGAAAGGGAGCAGCTTTCTCAGGAGGCGGCTGATGAGCAGTCAGCAGAAAATGCAGAGCGCTATATTTACTATATCCTGCGATTTGAAGATATTAAGGCTGCTGCGGCCTTTGCCCAGACGGTGGACTATAAGATTGATTTATCAGAGCTTTATAAGTATGATTCAGCTTATTATTTGACGATTTTAGTAGATGTTGAGGGTTTCCCAGAGCGCTATCCAGCTTGGCTTTTGGCTAAGATGCGTGAATTCGCAGATGATTCAGATATCACTCGGGCGGTGCTGCAGGAGCACGGTCATCTGCTTTTGGTGACAGATGCGGTCTCTGGCCTGCAGAAGGTTGAATGCCTATGATTACTTTTCCTTTAAAGTTTATCTTGGTATTGCTGGGAACTTTTTTTATCGGGGTGATTCTGACACCCTTGGTTCGGCTCCTAGCCTTTAAGATTGGTGCGGTAGATTATCCCAATGCTCGCCGCATCAATAAAAAGCCCATGCCTAGCAGTGGGGGGCTGGCGATTGTAGCGGCCTTTTCTATCTCTACTCTGCTCTTGATGCCGCAGATTGTTGCTGTAGATTTTTTTGGACAGACCTATTTTGATTATGTTTGGCCGGTCGTTCTAGGTGGTTTGATTATTGCCTTTACAGGGCTGGTCGATGATATCAAAGAACTATCGCCCCTGCTGAAAATGGGTGGAATTGTTCTAGCAGCCAGCCTAATCTGGTGGCTGACTGATTTTCGGTTGGATGATTTTAAGCTTCCTTTTGGCGGACCTTTCCTGCATTTGAGCCTTGGCTGTCCTATATTTTGACAGTGGTGTGGATTATTTCTATCACTAATGCAGTTAATTTGATTGACGGGCTGGATGGTCTGGTAAGCGGGGTATCTATCATCTCCTTGGTGACGATGGGGATTGTTTCTTACTTCTTTTTGCCCCAGCATAATCTCTTTCTGACCCTGACTATTTTCGTCTTGGTCTTGTCAATTGCAGGTTTTTTCCCTTACAATTACCACCCAGCTATCATCTATCTTGGTGATACGGGAGCCCTTTTCATCGGCTTTATGATTGCTGTTCTGTCCTTGCAAGGGCTGAAAAATGCGACGGCTGTTGCGGTGGTGACCCCTATGATTATCTTAGGGGTGCCGATTACGGATACTTTTCTGGCGATTATCCGCCGTACCCTGTCTGGTCAGAAATTCTACACGCCTGACAAGCACCATCTCCATCACAGACTCTTGTCCTTGGGATTGACTCACCGAGGAACAGTGCTGGTTATCTATGGGATTTCGCTGGTCTTTGCCATGATTTCTCTCTTGTTGAATGTTTCCAGTCGAATTGGGGGCGTGCTCTTGATGATTGGCTTACTTCTGGGTGTTGAGCTCTTTGCTGAGCTGGTCGGAGTTTTGGGGCCTAATCGTACTCCTTTACTCAATATTCTCCGCTTTATTGGGAACTCCTCCTACCGAGAGGAAGTTCGGCGGAAATGGCGTCAAAGAGGAATAAATAAGAATAGCTCTAAACAAAATAAAAGCCTTTTGGGCTTTTTTTTGGTATACTAAAGTGTGTAAATCAGCTAAGCAAAGAAAGGAAAAAGAAATGTCTGTCTTAGAAATCAAAGATCTTCATGTTGAAATTGAAGGGAAAAAAATTCTCAAAGGGGTGAATCTCACTCTGAAAACGGGAGAAGTTGCAGCTATTATGGGCCCAAATGGAACAGGGAAGTCTACCTTGTCTGCAGCTATCATGGGCAATCCTAACTACGAAGTGACTCAAGGAGAGGTGCTTTTTGATGGAGTCAATATCTTGGAATTGGAAGTAGACGAGCGTGCTCGCATGGGGCTCTTCCCTGGCTATGCAGTACCCTAGTGAAATTCCTGGTATTACTAATGCCGAGTTTCTCCGTGCTGCTATGAATGCTGGCAAGGAAGACGAGGAAAAAATCTCTGTCCGTGACTTTATCATGAAAGCTGGATGAAAAGATGGAACTGCTCAACATGAAAGAAGAAATGGCTGAGCGTTATCTTAATGAAGGTTTCTCCGGTGGTGAAAAGAAGCGCAATGAAATCCTGCAGTTGCTCATGCTTGAGCCGACTTTTGCACTCTTGGATGAGATTGACTCAGGTCTGGATATTGATGCTCTTAAGGTTGTGTCCAAAGGGGTTAATGCTATGCGAGGTGAAGGCTTTGGTGCTATGATTATCACCCACTACCAACGCCTGCTCAACTATATCACTCCAGATGTGGTTCATGTCATGATGGATGGTAAAGTCGTTCTTTCTGGCGGTCCAGAATTGGCAGTCCGCTTGGAGAAAGAAGGCTATGCCAAATTGGCTGAAGAGTTGGGCTTCACCTATACCGAAGAAGCCTAGTCAAACATTCTTTTGACTTTGATAAAAGATAGGAGAATGACATGACTAAAGAATTAATTCAAGAATTTTCACAGCTACATGCAGAGCCAGACTGGCTCTTTCAACTGCGCCAGCAGGCCTTTGATAAGATTGACCAGTTAGAATTGCCGCGTATTGAGCGGGTTAAATTTCATCGCTGGAATCTGGGAGACGGCCGTATTTCAGAAAGTGAGCCGCTGACAAGTGTTCCAGACTTTACAGCTCTAGAAGATAATCTCAAGCTCGTTCAGGTGGGAACTCAGACTGTTCTGGAGCAATTGACGGCTGACTTGGCAGCCCAAGGTGTGGTCTTCACAGATTTCCACTCTGCTTTGGAAGAAATTCCAGAGCTGGTAGAGAAGCATTTTATGTCTGCTGTCAAGTATGACGAGGACAAATTGGCAGCTTACCACACTGCCTATTTCAACAGCGGTGCGGTTCTTTATGTGCCGGACAATGTTGAGATTGACCAGCCGATTGAAGGAATTTTTTATCAGGACAGCGAAAGCGATGTTCCTTTTAACAAGCATATTTTGATTATCGCAGGCAAGCATTCCAAAGTTAACTACTTGGAACGCTTGGAAACTTATGGTGAGGGCTCTGTTCCAGTAACAGCCAATATCACTGTCGAAGTTATTGCTCAAGCTGGCGCTCAGATTAAGTTTTCAGCTATTGACCGCTTGGGCGAAAATGTAACGGCTTATATCAGCCGTCGCGGTAAGCTGGACAACGATGCTATGATTGACTGGGCCATTGGCGTTATGAACGAAGGCAATGTCGTGGCAGACTTTGACAGCGACCTCTATGGCAAGGGCAGCCATGCGGATATGAAAGTGGTGGCTCTCTCAAGCGGTAAGCAGGTTCAGGGAATTGATACCCGCGTGACTAACTATGGCTGCAACTCTATCGGAAATATCCTGCAGCACGGGGTTATCCTGGAAAAAGGGACCCTGACCTTCAATGGTATCGGTCATATTATCAAAGGGGCTAAGGGAGCAGATGCCCAGCAGGAAAGCCGGGTTCTCATGCTGTCTGATCAAGCTCGCTCAGATGCTAATCCCATCCTCTTGATTGATGAGAATGATGTGACAGCTGGTCACGCGGCTTCTATCGGCCAGGTGGATCCAGAGGATATGTATTATCTCATGAGTCGAGGTCTTGATAAGGCGACGGCTGAACGCTTGGTCGTGCGTGGTTTCCTAGGCTCAGTGATTGTGGAAATCCCTGTTAAGGAAGTCCGTGATGAAATGATTGAAAATATCGATATTATTCTCGCAAAAAGATAAAAAGCTGGGCCTTGTCCCTTGTAAGTAGATAGGAGTCTTCATGTCTGGATTTAATGCAGAAGCAATCAAGCAAGATTTCCCATTTTGGACCAAATTGTCAATGATGAGCCTTTGGTTTATTTGGACAATGCGGCGACAACCCAGAAACCTAAGCAGGTGCTAGATGCCATTGAGGAATACTATCTTAGAGACAATGCCAACGTTCACCGGGGTGTGCATACGCTAGCCGAGCGAGCGACAGCAGCCTATGAAGCAGCCAGAGAAAGAGTTCGCTCTTTTATCAATGCGTCTTCTAGCAGAGAAGTCCTCTTTACACGAGGAACCACGACGAGTCTCAATTGGGTGGCTCAGTTTGCGGCTGAAAGGTTGCAGCCTGGTGATGAAGTGATGATTTCTATCATGGAGCACCATTCCAATGTCATTCCCTGGCAGGAAGCTTGTAGGAAGACCGGAGCCAAGTTAGTCTATGTCTATCTCAAAGACGGTGCTCTGGATATGGAAGATTTCCGTGCCAAGCTCAATAAGCGGACCAAATTTGTCTCTCTGGCTCATGCTTCTAATGTCCTCGGGGTTATCAATTCCATCAAGGAGATTGCCCAGTTGGTTCATCAGCAAGGAGCGCTTTTGGTGGTGGATGGGGCTCAATCCATTCCGCACATGAAGATTGATGTACAGGATTTGGATGTGGACTTCTTCGCCTTTTCGGGGCATAAGATGGCAGGCCCGACTGGTATCGGAGTTCTCTATGGCAAGGAAGAATTGCTAGAAGAGATGTCGCCAGTCGAGTTTGGCGGCGAAATGATTGATTTTGTCTATGAGCAGGAAGCTACCTGGAAGGAGCTCCCGTGGAAGTTTGAGGCCGGCACTCCGAATATGGCAGGAGCAATCGGTCTTGCGGCAGCCATTGATTATTTGGAAGACTTGGGCATGGATGCCATTGCCCAGCATGAACAGGACCTGATTGCCTATGTATTTCCTAAGCTGCAGGAAGTGGAAGGCTTGACCATTTATGGCTCTCAGGATTTGGCCCAGCGCTCAGGTGTGATTGCCTTTAATCTGGACGGTCTCCATCCACATGATGTCGCGACAGCTCTGGATTACGAAGGAGTGGCTGTTCGGGCGGGTCACCATTGTGCTCAGCCTCTGCTCACCTATCTGCAGGTGCCAGCGACTGTTCGAGCCAGCTTTTACATCTACAATACCTATGCGGATTGCGACAAGCTGGTAGATGCTTTAGAAAAGACAAAGGAGTTTTTCAATGGCACTTTCTAAGTTAGACAGTCTTTACAAGGCGGTTGTGACCGACCACTCAGCTCACCCCCATCATCATGGTAAGTTGGAAGATGTGGAGCAAGTAGTCCTCAATAACCCGACCTGTGGCGATGTTATCAGCCTGTCTGTGAAGTTTAATGCTGAAAATCAGATTGAGGATATTGCCTTTGTAAATTCTGGCTGTACCATCTCAACGGCTTCGGCCAGCATGATGACGGATGCGGTTCTGGGTAAGACAAAAGAGCAGGCGCTGGAATTAGCAGAAGTCTTCTCGCAGATGGTTCAGGGCCAGGAAGACAGTCGCCAGAAAGAATTGGGAGATGGAGCCTTTTTAGCAGGCGTTGCCAAATTCCCGCAGCGGATTAAGTGTGCGACCTTGGGTTGGAATGCCCTCAAGCGAGCAATTGAAGAAGATAAAAAGTAAGAATGTGAAAGGAAATTATGTCAGAAGAAAGAGTAGAACCAAAACCGATTGATCTCGGTGAGTACAAGTTTGGTTTCCATGACGATGTTGAGCCTGTTATCTCGACAGGAAAAGGGCTGAATGAAGCGGTCATTCGTGAGCTTTCTGCAGCCAAGGATGAACCAGAATGGATGCTGGATTTCCGCCTCAAATCCTACGAGGCTTTCAAGAAGATGCCTATGCAGTCTTGGGGGCCAGATCTGTCAGAAATTAATTTTGATGACTTGATTTATTACCAAAAGGCCTCTGATAAGCCAGCTAGAAGCTGGGATGAAGTGCCTGAGAAGATTAAGGAAACCTTTGAGCGGATTGGGATTCCAGAAGCGGAGAGAGCCTATCTGGCTGGTGCGGCAGCCCAGTATGAATCAGAAGTGGTCTACCACAATATGAAGGAAGAGTCCAAAAGCTAGGAATTGTCTTTACGGATACCGACTCAGCTCTCAAGGAATACCCAGAGCTTTTCAAGCAGTATTTTGCTAAGCTGGTTCCTCCAACAGATAACAAGCTAGCAGCTCTCAACTCCGCCGTCTGGTCTGGTGGTACCTTTATCTATGTGCCAAAAGGTGTCAAGGTAGATGTTCCTTTGCAGACTTATTTCCGGATTAACAATGAAAATTCTGGTCAGTTTGAGCGGACTTTGATCATCGTCGATGAGGGTGCTAGCGTCCATTATGTAGAAGGATGTACTGCTCCGACATACTCCAGCAATAGCTTGCATGCCGCGATTGTTGAAATTTTTGCCCTCGATGGTGCCTATATGCGCTACACCACTATTCAAAACTGGTCCGATAATGTCTACAACCTCGTGACCAAGCGGGCGCGGGCAATGAAAGATGCTACAGTTGAGTGGATTGACGGGAACCTTGGTGCGAAAACGACTATGAAATATCCGTCTGTCTATCTGGATGGACCTGGAGCACGTGGAACAATGTTGTCTATCGCCTTTGCCAATACCAATCAGCACCAAGATACAGGGGCTAAGATGATTCATAATGCTCCGCATACCAGCTCATCTATCGTGTCTAAGTCCATTGCTAAAGGCGGAGGTAAAGTGGATTACCGTGGTCAAGTGACCTTTGGAAAGAATTCACAGAAATCCGTCAGCCATATTGAGTGTGATACGATTATCATGGATGATATTTCGGCGTCAGATACCATTCCCTTTAATGAAATTCATAACTCTCAAGTGGCTCTGGAGCATGAGGCCAAGGTTTCTAAGATTTCAGAAGAGCAGCTCTACTATCTCATGAGCCGTGGCTTGTCCGAATCCGAAGCTACCGAAATGATTGTCATGGGCTTTGTCGAGCCATTCACCAAAGAACTGCCTATGGAGTATGCTGTTGAGCTTAACCGCCTTATCAGCTATGAAATGGAAGGATCAGTTGGGTAAAACTTTAAATCACTGCTTGAAGAACCGCATTGCGAGTTAATATTCAAAGAAGTTTGCTAGTTCTAGTCCAACATTTACAAAACATACAAAACAACCGCGAATCATTTGATTCGCGGTTGTTCTTTATAGTTTCTCGTTGACATAGCGGACGAAGTCATTCCACCAGACCTTGAAGAAGATACTTTTTTCCACCTCTTGGCCGGCCACCATTGTGACAGAAGGTGCTTTGTTTTCCAGATAGCCTTGACCGATTGGCTCAGGGTCGGTATAGGTCAAAGTACCGAGTTCGGTATTTTTTTTCAGAGGAGCTTGGAAGCCTTGTTCCTTGGTTGAAAATTCTACCTTGTGCTCTGCCTGATTGGCGATGCGCTCAATGATAGTAAAGTCCTTACTAGCAACAGCTGGAACAGTCTTTTGTTTGCCATCAATAACGGTTGAATGGCTTTTATTGTAGGCCTCCCCCTCAGCCACAATAGTCGTCTGGGTGAAGTTTTGCGAAACATAGTTCATCAAAGACGCTGTGGCTACAAAGCGCGCATAGGGGTCACCGTCAGTTTGCTCAACGTCCAGCACAACAGTAATCATGCGGATACCATTTTCAGTAGTCGTTGCAACAAAGGAAGATCCTCCCTTATCTGAACTGCCAGCTTTGAGTCCGTCTACACCTGAGCGGAAGTTGGACTGGTTTTCCAGCATGAAGTTATAGTTTTCCAGACTCGTCCCTGCAAATTTGGCTGTGGACTTGGACGTGACGTCTGTCACTTGAGGGAAGTCCATAATCAGATGCCGGCTGATAACAGCCAAGTCGTAGGCGCTGAATTTGTTTTCAGTATCCTTGCTTTTTTTAGATGTGCTAGCTGAGGCAGTATAGTCTGTTTCTTCAGATGCGTATTCTAGAAGAAGAGTATTTAGCCCTGTGGAGTTCACAATAGTAGCATCTTTGATTCCCCATTCTTTGAGCTTGGCTTTCATCATTTGGACGAAATTTTCTTCGCTGCCCCCAACCTTCTCAGCCAAAGCAATCGTGGCACTGTTGGAGCTGGACATCAAGGAAGCAGCAATCAAGTCTTTGACTTTGTAACGTTTGGCTTCCAAAGGTACATTGCTGATATTTGGATTAGATGTCAGACTGTAAGCGTAGTCTGAAATATCAACATAAGTATCGGCAGTCAAGTCTCCTCTGTCAATGGCTTCATAGACCAGATAGACGGTCAAAAGATTGGTGATGGAGCCGACTTCGATTGGAGTATTAGCATCTTTTTCGTAGAGAATCTTTCCAGAAGTAGCATCCACAGCCATTGCACTTTTAGCGGCAATGTTGAAATCATCTGCTGCCACCTTGTTGGCGGTCATTCCGACCAAAACTAGTAAACATAGGAATAATCGTTTCATTTCTTTCCCCTAAAACAAGATATAACCATTGTATCATAAAATTCTCTTTTTCTTTTTATAAATCAAGGATAATAAAAAGTGTTACAGAAATAAATGTAAGAAAAAGTAGGGATAATCGACTTTAAAGAGCATTTTTTTATAAAAGCATCTTTATCGGAAAAAAACATGACAAAAATAGAAAAAAATATTTGAAATAATACAGATATATAGGGCTGAAAAAAATAGAAAATTATTATTTTTTTCTACATAAAACATTTGTTTTTATAAAAAAATATTGTATAATAATACAATATAAATTGAGAAGGAGAATGCTCATGAAAAAATCTAAATGGTTGGCCATTACTGGACTGACAGTCGTGTCAACACTAATCTTAGCTGCTTGTGGAAGCTCTAGTGCCAGTAATACCTATTCTTATGTCTATTTGAGTGATCCTGATACTTTGGACTATGTCAATTCAAATCGAGCTACTACGTCCGATGTTATTACAAACTTGGTGGACGGCCTTTTAGAAAATGATAAATACGGCAATTTGGTTCCATCTATTGCGGAAGACTGGACTGTTTCAAAGGATGGTTTGACCTATACCTATAAGCTTCGTAAAGATGCTAAGTGGTACACATCAGATGGTGAAGAATATGCAGAGGTTAAAGCACAAGACTTTGTAGCAGGTTTGAAGCACGCGGCAGATGAAAATTCTGAAGCTCTTCCTATCGTCCAAAGCTCTATCAAAGGCTTGGATGCCTATGTCAAAGGAGAGTCTAAAGACTTCTCAACAGTTGGAGTAAAAGCAGTTGATGACCACACGGTCGAATACACGCTCAACCAGCCAGAAAGCTACTGGAACTCTAAGACGACCATGGGGATTCTGTTCCCCATCAATGAGGATTTCTTGAAGTCACAAGGCAAAGATTTTGGTACCGTAAAACCTTCTTCCATTCTTTATAACGGACCTTATGTTCTGAAAGCATTCACTTCTAAGTCTGTCATTGAATATGCTAAAAACCAGAACTATTGGGATAAGGACAATGTCAAGGTTGAAAATATAAAACTGACTTATTTTGATGGTTCGGATCAGGAATCCTTGATCCGCAACTTCTCAGACGGGGCTTATTCTCAAGCACGGCTTTACCCTACGAGCTCTAACTATGCTTCTGTAGAAAAGCAGTACAAAGACAATATTATTTACACACCACAGAATTCAACTAGTTTCTATTTTGCTTTCAATCTGAATCGTAAGACTTATAATCATTCGTCTAAGACATCAGATGCTCAAAAGGCATCAACTACAGCTGCTATTCAAAATAAAGACTTCCGTCAGGCGATTAACTTTGCCTTTGACCGGACATCTTTTGGAGCTCAGATGAATGGTAAAGATGGAGCGACTAAACTCATCCGTAGCTTGCTTGTTCCTCCTAGCTTTGTGCAGGTGGACGGTAAGGACTTCTCTGATGTAGTAGAGAGCCAACTTTCATCTTATGGAGATGAGTGGAATGGCATTAAGCTGGCGGATGCTCAGGATAGTATCTACAATGCTGATAAAGCCAAGGCGGAATTTGCCAAGGCAAAAGAAACCTTGCAAGCTGAAGGTGTAGAATTCCCAATCCATATTGACGTCCCTGTCGATCAGTCTGACAAGGTTTTGGTACAACGGACGAACTCCTTCAAACAGTCTGTCGAATCAGCGCTTGGCCAAGAAAATGTCGTTATTGATGTTCAGCAAATGTCAACAGATGACTTTGATAATTCTGCCTACTTTGCAGAAACAGCAGCTCAGAAAGACTACGATCTCAACATGTCTGGCTGGTCAGCAGACTACCAAGATCCATCAACTTATCTGAATATCTTTAACCCTGAAACAGGTGATGCTGCAGATAATATTGGTATAGAAAAAGGGAAAAATGCTGATGTGGCAAATAAGGTTGGCTTGAATGAATACAAGGCTTTGCTGGATGAAGCTGATCAAGAAAAACAAGATACAGATGCTCGTTACACCAAGTACGCAGCAGCTCAGGCTTGGCTGACAGATAGCTCCATTGTTATTCCTAGTGTTTCTGGTGGTGGTTCACCAGTCGTTCAGAAGGTTGTGCCATTTACCAAGTCTTACTCTTATGTCGGAATCAAAGGAGATGTCTATGTCTTTAAGAACATGGAGCTCCAAAATGATATTGTGACAGCCAAAGACTACGAAGCTGCTCTTAAGAAATGGGAAAAAGAAAAGGAAGCATCCAACAAAAAAGCCCAAGAAGACTTAGAAAAACACATTAAATAAAATCCAGAACAGCAAGAGCTCGGCTCTTTGCTGACAGTGTTGAAACAAGTGATTTAATGGAGAGAACATTTTTGTTCTCTCTTTTTTATGTTTGGTTTCATTATGTTGAAGCGTTTACATCCTGTCGCAGAAGTGCTATAATGAAAGTAATCTTAATGAAAACTGGAGGAAGTTTATGAAAACATCTAAGTTAGCTGCAGCTGCTGGGCTTGTCATTCTCTCTGCAGGTGTTTTGGCAGCCTGTTCGTTTGGCGGCTCCAATTCATCTGGGAAAAACTATAGCTATGTTTATACCGCAGATCCAGATACGCTGGATTACACTGTGTCCAATAAGCGGGCAACCAATGAGATTATGGCTAATGTAGTGGATGGTTTGCTAGAAAGCGATAAGTATGGTAACTTAGTGCCTTCTCTAGCGGAAGATTGGACCGTTTCAAAAGATGGTCTGACCTATACTTATAAGCTTCGTGAGGGAGTGAAGTGGTATACTTCTGATGGTGAAGAGTATGCAGATGTGACTGCTAAGGACTTTGTGACCAGTCTGAAGCATGCCGCAGACAGCAAGGCTGATGGTCTCTATATCGTTCAAAAATCCATTAAAGGCTTGGACGACTATGTCAATGGTAAAATAACTGACTTCTCCCAAGTTGGTGTTAAGGCGGTGGATGATTCTACTGTTCAATACACTTTGAATCAGCCAGAAAGTTTCTGGAATTCTAAGACAACCATGGGGATTCTTTTCCCAATTAACGAAGAATTTCTGAAATCAAAAGGTGACAAGTTTGCTCAGGGAACGGATCCGACCAGTGTCCTCTACAATGGTCCGTTTATCTTGAAATCTATCACTTCGAAATCTCAAATTAGCTTAGAGAAAAATCCAAACTATTGGGATAAGGAAAAGGTGAAAATTGACACTGTCAAATTCTCTTACTACGATGGTCAAGATACAGAATCTCTGGTGCGTGGCTTTTCTGATGGCAACTACACCATTGCTCGTCTTTTCCCAAACAGCTCAAACTTTGCCAGTGTGAAGAAACAGTATGGCGACAATATCGTCTACACGCCTCAAGGCTCAGGGACCTTCGTTTGTTACAACTAATATTGACCGTCAGTCTTACGAGCATACTTCTAAGACAACGGATGCACAGAAATCGTCCACTAAGAAAGCACTGCTCAATAAAGATTTCCGTCAGGCTCTGCTCTTTGCCTTTGACCGGACAGCCTATTCTGCACAAACCAATGGCGAAGAAGCAGCAGACAAGCAGCTTCGTAATACCTTTGTTCCGCCAACCTTTGTTCAAACTAATGGTAAAGAGTTCGGCAGCATTGTAGAAGAAAATCTGGCTAGCTATGGTGATGAGTGGAAGGGAGTCAAATTAGACGACGCTCAGGATGGTCTTTATAACCCAGAAAAAGCTAAGGCTGAATTTGCCAAAGCTAAAGAAGCGCTGCAGGCAGAAGGAGTGGAATTCCCTATTCATCTGGATATTCCGGTCAGCTCAGCAGATACCAATGGTGTTAAGAGTGTTCAGTCACTGAAGCAGTCTATCGAAGCTAATCTTGGCTCTGACAATGTGGTGATTGATATTCAGCAGATGACAGATGATGAGTTGAATAACATTACCTACTTTGCGAACTCTGCATCTCAAGAAGACTGGGATTTGAATAATAACCTCGGTTGGAGTCCAGATTATAACGATCCTTCTTCTTATCTGGAAATTACTGGCTCTAAGACTGGTGAGAATGTTGACAGCTACTTTGGATTTGACCCTGGAACGGATAATGCAGCAGCTAAAGAGGCTGGCTTTGAAGAGTATGACAAGCTCTTGGAAGACGCTGCTTCAGAAAACGAGGACATTAACAAACGTTACGAAAAGTATGCAGCAGCTCAGGCTTGGCTGACAGACAGTGCCCTGTTAATGCCGGCATGGTCATCTGGTGCAACACCAAGTGTCCGTAAGGTTGTTCCATTCTCAGGACCATTTGCTTGGACTGGAAACAAGGGTGAATATAGCTTTAAATATGTTGAAATCCAAGATAAACCAATAACGACTAAAGAATATGAAAAAGCGCGTGAAAAATGGGCAAAAGAAAAGGAAGAATCCAATAAAAAAGCTCAAGAAGAACTCGCAGAACATATTAAATAAAGCAAGAAAATCCCATTGTAGCTACAATGGGATTTTTGATGATTTTAGAGGCGGAATGGGCGAGACTAAGGTTGTCTAATCCTAGATGACAGACATGCGGGAAACCTGATTACATAAACATATGAGGGTGCCAGTGAGCTAACTTAATATTCTGAAAATTTATTTTACTTTTAGTACTATCTATGCTATAATCTTAATTAAATCTAAAAATCTAAAAGATGGAGAAACCCATATGAAACAAAGTAAAGTCCTTGCATTAGCAGGAGTCACTCTTCTTGCAGCTGGCTTTCTTGCTGCTTGCTCAGGCTCTAAGCCAAACACAAAGTCAGGCAGCTCAGACTCTTCTAACACCTTTAATTATATCTACGAGACAGATCCTGAAAACTTGAACTATCTCACTTCAAGTAATGCTGCTACAACAGACTTGACAGCCAATGTCATTGATGGTCTTTTAGAAAATGACCAATATGGAAACTTAGTTCCTTCAATGGCAGAGAAAATGGACTGTATCACCCAGAGGGAAAAACTTATACTTACAAGCTTCGCAAAGATGCTAAGTGGTATACTTCTGAAGGGTGAAGAGTACGCAGATGTGACAGCAGAAGACTTTGTTACAGGTCTCAAGTATGCAGCAGACAACAAATCTGAAACAATCTACTTGGTTCAGGATTCTGTAAAAGGACTTAAGGACTATATTTCTGGGAAGATTGATTTCTCAGAAGTAGGGAAATCAAAGCAGTTGATGATCATACCGTTGAGTATACTCTTAATGAGCCAGAAAGCTTCTGGAACTCTAAGACGACAATGGGAATTCTCTACCCAGTAAACAAAGACTTTTTGAAAAACCAAGGTGATAAGTTCGCTCAAGCAACTGATCCAACAAGCTTGCTTTATAACGGACCTTTCTTGCTCAAATCATTGACTTCAAAATCTGAAATTCAATTTGAGAAGAATCCTAATTATTGGGACAAAGAAAATGTTCATGTAGATGCAGTGAAACTCTCTTTCTATGACGGACAAGATCAAGGGAAACTAGCTGATCAGTTCAGTCAAGGTGCTCTGACAACAGCTAGACTCTTCCCAACTAGTGCGACTTATGAAAAGGTTGAAAAAGACTTTAAAGATAATATCGTCTATACACCTCAAGATGCCTCAACTTTCTTAGTAGGTACTAAACATTGATCGTCAGTCTTACAACCATACTGCTAAGACGTCAGAAGCTCAAAAGACTTCAACTAAGAAAGCCTTGCTTAACAAGGACTTCCGTCAGGCTTTGACCTTTGCCTTCAATCGTGAGTCCTATGCATCTCAGATTAATGGTAAGGACGGAGCAGACAAACTTCTTCGCAATCTTTACATCCCACCTACATTTGTGCAAGCTGGTGACAAATCCTTCGGTGACCTAGTTAAGGAAAAAGTAGTAACTTATGGCGACGAGTGGAAAGATGTGGACTTCTCAGATGGTCAAGATGGTCTCTATAACGAGAACAAAGCAAAGGCTGAATTTGCTAAAGCAAAAGAAGCTTTGAAAGCTGATGGAGTAGAATTCCCAATTCATCTGGACATTCCGGTTGATCAAACAGCTACTTCTAAAGTACAACGTGTTCAATCCCTCAAGCAATCTATTGAAAAGACTTTGGGAACAGATAATGTTGTGATTGATGTTCACCAGTTGTCTAAGGATGAAGTGACTAACATTACCTTGTTGCACCTTCTGCTGCTGAAGAAGACTGGGATATTTCAGATAATGTCGGCTGGTCTCCGGACTATCAAGATCCATCTACCTATCTAGATGTTATCAAACCTGGTGGTGAAAACACCAAGACCTTCTTAGGATTTGATGGCACAGATAATGCAGCAGCGAAACAAGTTGGTTTGGATGAATATACCAAATTGGTTGAAGAAGCTGGAGCAGAGAACATGGATCTCAACAAGCGTTATGAAAAATATGCGGCTGCTCAGGCTTGGCTGACTGATAGTGCTTTGTTGATTCTGGTAACTTCTAGAACAGGCCGTCCAACCTTGACTAAGGTAGTGCCTTTCTCAGCACCGTTTGCTTGGTCTGGTGCCAAGGCGCGTGAAGCAGCAAGTTATAAGTACATGAAATTGCAGGATGAGCCTGTAACGACAAAAGATTATAATAGCGCTCAGGAAAAATGGAATAAAGAACGTGCGGAATCTAATAAAAAAGCTCAAGAAGAATTAGCAGACCACGTGAAATAAGCTTGCTAAGAGAACTTTCTCTAATAGAGGAGAAAGTTCTTTTGGAATTTAAAGGAAACGATAAATGAAAAAATATATTTTTATGCGTATCTTACGCTCAATTGTGTCGATTTTCTTGGTGACGACCCTGACTTATGCCATTATCTATACTATGGTGCCAAGAAGGTTGATTTTCAAGCAGGATCCTAACTATAATAAGATAGCGACAAATAAAGATAAAAAGACTAACTATGAAAACACCATCTTTGAGCGGATGGGTTACATTGACTATTATGATACTAAGGAACTGCAGGAGAAAGCCAGCAAGGAAGATTCCTCTGTTACAACAGAAGCTACAGAAGCAACAAGAAGATTTATCAGAAGTATATTAATAAACTTGGCAATGGCTGGAAATTGCAGAAATTCCCACTAAGTGGTGAGTTCTATGCTGTACGTGAAGTGCCTGTTTATGAGCGTGTCTTTGAGTTCTATGCTAATTTGATTCAAATTGACCATCCAAATGTTATCCAAGATGAGGAAAATCCAAACCTAGAGCGTTATATCCGGTTTGAAAATGATCCTTCTGTTGGCTGGTCTCTTGTGGGTTCTGGTACCAAGCATAAGTATCTGCTGTACTTTAATGGTCAGTTCCCATTTGTCCACCAGAACTTTATTACCTTTAATTTAGGTAATTCTTATCCAACCTATGCTAATATCCCTGTTCTGCAGGTTATTACGCAAGGACAAGGACAAACTAAGTCTTCTGAAGTTCAATTCCCAACAGGTAAAAAGACATCGTCTGTTAACATTTACTCTCGTACTTACAAGACTCCAAGCAAAGCCGATTCACAGGACATTGCTAAGTTTGGTAAGGGAGATGCCTATACAGCGACTCAAAGCAACTATCAAAATCCATCCATGATTACCAGCTCAGCCATTATTGGTTTGATTGGTGTGGCTCTGTCTTATCTGATTGCTATTCCGCTCGGTTCCTACATGGCTCGACTTAAGAATACATGGTTTGATAGCATTTCTACAGCTGGCTTTGACCTTTATGATGTCACTGCCAACCATTGCCTTGGTCTACATCGTCCGTTTGGCGGGGCTCTGCTGTTGGTCTTCCAGACTCCTTCCCAATCTTGGGAGCAGGGAGATTGGCGTTCTTATGTCCTTCCAGCTGTTATTTCTAGGGCTTTTGAGTGCTCCTTGGACAGCTGTTTGGATTCGTCGTTATATGATTGACCTGCAGTCTCAGGACTTTGTCCGCTTTGCGCGTGCTAAGGGACTCTCTGAAAAAGAAATTTCTAACAAGCACATCTTTTAAAAACGCTATGGTGCCGCTGGTATCTAGTATCCCAGCTTCAATTGTCGGAGTTATTGCAGGTGCAACCTTGACAGAAACAGTCTTTGCCTTTCCTGGTATGGGTAAGATGCTGATTGATTCCGTTAAGGCATCCAATAACTCTATGGTTGTTGGTCTTGTATTCATCTTCACATGTCTGTCTATCTTTGCCCTCTTGTTGGGTGATATTCTGATGACTGTACTGGACCCACGTATCAAGTTAACATCAAAAGGAGGTAAATAATGGCTACAATTGATAAAAGCAAATTCCAATTTGTCAAACGTGACGATTTTGCCTCTGAAACGATTGATGCTCCAGCCTACTCTTACTGGAAATCAGTCATGCGTCAATTTCTGAAAAAGAAATCAACCATTACCATGTTAGGGATTCTGATTGCCATTATTCTCATGAGCTTCATTTATCCTATGTTTTCAAACTTCGACTTTAATGACGTGAGTAAGGTAAATGACTTTAGCATGCGTTATATCAAGCCAAGTGCCCAGTACTGGTTTGGAACGGATAGTAATGGTAAGTCTCTCTTTGACGGTGTTTGGTTTGGTGCCCGTAACTCTATTCTTATTTCGATTATTGCGACGGTTATTAATCTGGCTATCGGAGTTATCATTGGCGGTATCTGGGGAATTTCCAAAACAGTTGACCGTGTCATGATGGAAATCTACAATATCATTTCAAATATCCCAGCCCTCTTGATTGTCATCGTCTTGACTTACTCTATCGGTGCTGGTTTCTGGAATCTTATTTTTGCCATGACGATTACTGGTTGGGTCGGTATTGCCTACACTATCCGGGTGCAGATTATGCGCTATCGGGATTTGGAGTACAACCTTGCCTCTCGTACTCTTGGTACACCAACTCTCAAGATTGTAACGAAGAACATTATGCCGCAGTTGGTATCTGTTATCGTGACTACCACTTCACAGATGCTGCCAAGCTTTATCTCTTACGAAGCCTTTCTGTCCTTCTTTGGCTTAGGGCTTCCTGTAACAGTGCCAAGTTTGGGACGCTTGATTTCAGATTATTCACAAAACGTGACGACCAATGCCTACCTCTTTTGGATTCCACTAACAACTCTGATTTTGGTATCCCTTACTTTCTTCGTAGTTGGTCAAAACTTAGCCGACGCCAGCGATCCACGTACACATAGATAGGAGTAAATATGACAAAGAATGAAAATGTAATATTGACTGCTCGCGATATTGTCGTGGAATTTGATGTTCGCGACCGAGTCTTTAACAGCCATTCGCGGAGTCTCTCTGGACTTGATTGAAGGTGAAGTACTGGCTATTGTTGGTGAATCAGGTTCAGGAAAGTCTGTCTTGACTAAGACTTTTACTGGCATGTTAGAAGAAAACGGCCGTGTAGCTCAAGGAACTATTGACTACCGAGGCAAAGATTTGACGACTCTTCGTACAAACAAGGATTGGGAACCGATTCGCGGTGCAAAAATTGCGACTATCTTCCAAGATCCGATGACGAGCTTGGATCCCGATTAACACCATTGGAAGCCAAATTACAGAAGTCATTATCAAGCACCAAGGAAAATCAGCCAAAGAAGCTAAAAAAATGGCTATCGATTATATGAGCAAGGTCGGAATTCCAGACGCGGAAAAACGTTTCGAAGAGTATCCTTTCCAATATTCAGGTGGTATGCGGCAGCGGATTGTTATTGCTATTGCCTTGGCTTGCCGTCCTGATATTCTTATCTGTGATGAGCCGACAACGGCCCTCGATGTAACGATTCAAGCGCAGATCATTGACTTGCTCAAATCCTTGCAGCAAGAATATCATTTCACAACCATCTTTATTACGCACGACCTTGGTGTTGTAGCTAGTATTGCAGATAAGGTTGCAGTCATGTATGCTGGTGAGATTATCGAATACGGTACAGTTGAAGAAATCTTCTACGAGCCAAAACATCCTTATACATGGAGTTTGCTGTCCAGCTTGCCTCAGTTAGCAGATGCAAATGGGGCCCTCTACTCGATTCCTGGAACGCCACCGTCTCTTTATTCACCAATCAAAGGGGATGCCTTTGCTTTGCGCTCTGACTATGCCATGTCAATTGATTTTGAAGAAGCAGCGACTGCTTTCAATGTATCTAGATACTCATTGGGCAAAGACCTGGTTGCTCCACGAAGATGCACCTAAGGTTGATAAACCAGAGATTATCGAAAATCTACATGAAAAAATTCGTTCAAAAATGGGCTTCAATCAATTAGAAGCTTAGGAGGAAGGAAATGACTGAAAAATTAGTTGAAATTAAAGATTTAGAAATTTCCTTCGGTGAAGGAAGTAAGAAATTTGTAGCAGTAAAAAATGCAAATTTCTTCATCAACAAGGGGAAACTTTCTCTCTTGTAGGAGAATCAGGATCTGGTAAGACTACTATTGGTCGAGCTATTATCGGACTTAATGATACCAGTGCAGGTGATATCTTCTATGAAGGCAAAAAGATTAATGGTAAAAAGTCAAAAGCAGAAGAAGCGGACTTGATTCGCAAGATTCAGATGATTTTCCAAGACCCAGCAGCTAGCCTGAATGAACGTGCAACAGTTGACTATATCATATCTGAGGGTCTCTATAATTACCATTTATTTGATAGTGAAGAAGACCGTCAAAGAAAAGTCAAAGATATCATCAATGAAGTTGGCTTTGTTGGCTGAGCATTTAACTCGCTATCCTCATGAATTCTCTGGTGGACAGCGTCAGCGGATTGGGATTGCTCGTGCTTTGGTCATGCAACCAGATTTCGTAATTGCTGATGAGCCGATTTCAGCCTTGGATGTATCTGTTCGAGCTCAGGTCCTAAATCTTTTGAAAAAATTCCAAAAAGAGCTTGGCTTGACATACCTGTTTATTGCCCATGACCTTTCGGTAGTTCGTTTTATTTCTGATCGTATCGCCGTGATTTACAAAGGAGTCATTGTAGAAGTGGCTGAAACAGAAGAGTTGTTCAACCATCCTGTCCATCCCTTACACACAATCCCTGCTCTCAGCTGTTCCAATTCCAGACCCAATCTTAGAACGCAAGAAAAGTGTTGAAGGTCTATGATCCTGAACAGCACGATTATTCTGTTGATAAACCAGAAATGGCTGAGATTCGTCCAGGACATTACGTCTGGGCTAATAAAGCTGAACTCGAAAAGTATAAACAAGAACAAGAATAGAAAAATGTCCGAAAGGGCATTTTTTTTGCTCATTAAAAAAGATATAGAATGTAAGTCAATTGACCAGCCACAAAGGTATGCAAATATCAACCACTAACTTTAAAAACCATAATTTTTTTCAAAAAAATGTATTAGAAAAAAAGGTATTGACAGGTGGTAGGTATAGGTGATATACTAATATAGTTGTCGCGAAAGACAAAGCCCTTTGAAAACTGAACAAGACGAACCAAGTGCAGGGTGACATAGAGATATGTAACCTGTCAAAAAACGAGAAAATAAATCTGTCAGTGGACAGTAATGAGTGCGAACTCAAACTTTTTAATGAGAGTTTGATCCTGGCTCAGGACGAACGCTGGCGGCGTGCCTAATACATGCAAGTAGAACGCTGAAGAGAGGAGCTTGCTCTTCTTGGATGAGTTGCGAACGGGTGAGTAACGCGTAGGTAACCTGCCTGGTAGCGGGGGATAACTATTGGAAACGATAGCTAATACCGCATAAAATTGATTATCGCATGATAATTAATTGAAAGATGCAATTGCATCACTACCAGATGGACCTGCGTTGTATTAGCTAGTTGGTGAGGTAACGGCTCACCAAGGCGACGATACATAGCCGACCTGAGAGGGTGATCGGCCACACTGGGACTGAGACACGGCCCAGACTCCTACGGGAGGCAGCAGTAGGGAATCTTCGGCAATGGGGGAACCCTGACCGAGCAACGCCGCGTGAGTGAAGAAGGTTTTCGGATCGTAAAGCTCTGTTGTAAGAGAAGAACGGGTGTGAGAGTGGAAAGTTCACACTGTGACGGTATCTTACCAGAAAGGGACGGCTAACTACGTGCCAGCAGCCGCGGTAATACGTAGGTCCCGAGCGTTGTCCGGATTTATTGGGCGTAAAGCGAGCGCAGGCGGTTAGATAAGTCTGAAGTTAAAGGCTGTGGCTTAACCATAGTACGCTTTGGAAACTGTTTAACTTGAGTGCAGAAGGGAGAGTGGAATTCCATGTGTAGCGGTGAAATGCGTAGATATATGGAGGAACACCGGTGGCGAAAGCGGCTCTCTGGTCTGTAACTGACGCTGAGGCTCGAAAGCGTGGGGAGCAAACAGGATTAGATACCCTGGTAGTCCACGCCGTAAACGATGAGTGCTAGGTGTTAGGCCCTTTCCGGGGCTTAGTGCCGCAGCTAACGCATTAAGCACTCCGCCTGGGGAGTACGACCGCAAGGTTGAAACTCAAAGGAATTGACGGGGGCCCGCACAAGCGGTGGAGCATGTGGTTTAATTCGAAGCAACGCGAAGAACCTTACCAGGTCTTGACATCCCTCTGACCCGCTCTAGAGATAGAGTTTTTCCTTCGGGACAGAGGTGACAGGTGGTGCATGGTTGTCGTCAGCTCGTGTCGTGAGATGTTGGGTTAAGTCCCGCAACGAGCGCAACCCCTATTGTTAGTTGCCATCATTCAGTTGGGCACTCTAGCGAGACTGCCGGTAATAAACCGGAGGAAGGTGGGGATGACGTCAAATCATCATGCCCCTTATGACCTGGGCTACACACGTGCTACAATGGCTGGTACAACGAGTCGCAAGCCGGTGACGGCAAGCTAATCTCTGAAAAGCCAGTCTCAGTTCGGATTGTAGGCTGCAACTCGCCTACATGAAGTCGGAATCGCTAGTAATCGCGGATCAGCACGCCGCGGTGAATACGTTCCCGGGCCTTGTACACACCGCCCGTCACACCACGAGAGTTTGTAACACCCGAAGTCGGTGAGGTAACCGTAAGGAGCCAGCCGCCTAAGGTGGGATAGATGATTGGGGTGAAGTCGTAACAAGGTAGCCGTATCGGAAGGTGCGGCTGGATCACCTCCTTTCTAAGGAGTCCGTAAGGACACACGGAATGCACTTGAGTCTTGTTTAGTTTTGAGAGGGCTATGTGGGGCCTTAGCTCAGCTGGGAGAGCGCCTGCTTTGCACGCAGGAGGTCAGCGGTTCGATCCCGCTAGGCTCCATTATCTAGTTTGACTAGATAAAGAACTTGTCCATTGAAAATTGAATACTGATATCAAATAGTAACAAGAAAATAAACCGAAAACGCTGTGAATATTAATGAGTTTAAGACTGAAAGGTCAAAAATAAGGTTAAGTTAGTAAGGGCGCACGGTGGATGCCTTGGCACTAGGAGCCGATGAAGGACGTGACAAACGACGAAATGCCTCGGGGAGCTGTAAGTAAGCACTTGATCCGGGGGTGTCCGAATGGGGGAACCCAACAGGTTGATGCCTGTTACCCATTTCTGTTAAGGGAATGAGGAGGAAGACGCAGTGAACTGAAACATCTAAGTAGCTGCAGGAAGAGAAAGCAAAAGCGATTGCCTTAGTAGCGGCGAGCGAAGAGGCAGGAGGGCAAACCGAAGAGTTTACTCTTCGGGGTTGTAGGACTGCAATGTGGACTCAGAATTTATAGAAGAATGACTTGGGAAAGTCAGCCAAAGAGAGTAAGAGCCTCGTATTTTAAATAGATTCTGTACCTAGCAGTATCCTGAGTACGGCGGGACACGTGAAATCCCGTCGGAATCTGGGAGGACCATCTCCCAACCCTAAATACTCCCTAGTGACCGATAGTGAACCAGTACCGTGAGGGAAAGGTGAAAAGCACCCCGGGAGGGGAGTGAAATAGAACCTGAAACCGTGTGCCTACAACAAGTTCGAGCCCGTTCATGGGTGAGAGCGTGCCTTTTGTAGAATGAACCGGCGAGTTACGTTATGATGCGAGGTTAAGTTGAAGAGACGGAGCCATAGGGAAACCGAGTCTGAATAGGGCGTTTTAGTATCATGATGTAGACCCGAAACCATGTGACCTACCCATGAGCAGGTTGAAGGTGCGGTAAAACGCACTGGAGGACCGAACCAGGGCACGTTGAAAAGTGCTTGGATGACTTGTGGGTAGCGGAGAAATTCCAAACGAACTTGGAGATAGCTGGTTCTCTCCGAAATAGCTTTTAGGGCTAGCGTCGACATGAAGATTCTTGGAGGTAGAGCACTGTTTGGGTGAGGGGTCCATCCCGGATTACCAATCTCAGATAAACTCCGAATGCCAATGAATTATGGTCGGCAGTCAGACTGCGAGTGCTAAGATCCGTAGTCGAAAGGGAAACAGCCCAGACCACCAGCTAAGGTCCCAAAATAATTGTTAAGTGGAAAAGGATGTGGGGTTGCACAGACAACTAGGATGTTAGCTTAGAAGCAGCTATTCATTCAAAGAGTGCGTAATAGCTCACTAGTCGAGTGACCCTGCGCCGAAAAATGTACCGGGGCTAAAAACAATTTACCGAAGCTGTGGATACCTTTTATAGGTATGGTAGGAGAGCGTTCTATGTGTGGAGAAGGTGTACCGTGAGGAGCGCTGGAACGCATAGAAGTGAGAATGCCGGTATGAGTAGCGCAAGACAGGTGAGAATCCTGTCCACCGTAAGACTAAGGTTTCCAGGGGAAGGCTCGTCCGCCCCTGGGTTAGTCGGGACCCTAAGGAGAGACCGAAAGGTGTATCCGATGGCCAACAGGTTGAGATTCCTGTACTAGAGTATGAAGTGATGGAGGGACGCAGTAGGCTAACTCGTGCGTACGAATGGATGTACGTCTAAGCAGTGAGGCGTGGTATGAGTCAAATGCTTATACCTGTAACGTTGAGCTGTGATGGGGAGCGAAGTTTAGTAGCGAGTGAGTGATGTCACACTGCCAAGAAAAGCTTCTAGCGTTGTATCATACTCTACCCGTACCGCAAACCGACACAGGTAGTCGAGGCGAGTAGCTCAGGTGAGCGAGAGAACTCTCGTTAAGGAACTCGGCAAAATGACCCCGTAACTTCGGGAGAAGGGGTGCTGACTTAAGTCAGCCGCAGTGAATAGGCCCAAGCAACTGTTTATCAAAAACACAGCTCTCTGCTAAATCGTAAGATGATGTATAGGGGGTGACGCCTGCCCGGTGCTGGAAGGTTAAGAGGAGTGCTTAGCGGTAACGCGAAGGTATGAATTGAAGCCCCAGTAAACGGCGGCCGTAACTATAACGGTCCTAAGGTAGCGAAATTCCTTGTCGGGTAAGTTCCGACCCGCACGAAAGGCGTAATGATTTGGGCACTGTCTCAACGAGAGACTCGGTGAAATTTTAGTACCTGTGAAGATGCAGGTTACCCGCGACAGGACGGAAAGACCCCATGGAGCTTTACTGCAGTTTGATATTGAGTGTCTGTGCCACATGTACAGGATAGGTAGGAGCCTATGAAATCGGGACGCCAGTTTCGATGGAGGCGTTGTTGGGATACTACCCTTGTGTTATGGCCACTCTAACCCGGTAGGTTTATCATCTACGGAGACAGTGTCTGACGGGCAGTTTGACTGGGGCGGTCGCCTCCTAAAAGGTAACGGAGGCGCCCAAAGGTTCCCTCAGACTGGTTGGAAATCAGTCGCAGAGTGTAAAGGTATAAGGGAGCTTGACTGCGAGAGCTACAACTCGAGCAGGGACGAAAGTCGGGCTTAGTGATCCGGTGGTTCCGCATGGAAGGGCCATCGCTCAACGGATAAAAGCTACCCTGGGGATAACAGGCTTATCTCCCCCAAGAGTTCACATCGACGGGGAGGTTTGGCACCTCGATGTCGGCTCGTCGCATCCTGGGGCTGTAGTCGGTCCCAAGGGTTGGGCTGTTCGCCCATTAAAGCGGCACGCGAGCTGGGTTCAGAACGTCGTGAGACAGTTCGGTCCCTATCCGTCGCGGGCGTAGGAAATTTGAGAGGATCTGCTCCTAGTACGAGAGGACCAGAGTGGACTTACCGCTGGTGTACCAGTTGTTCTGCCAAGAGCATCGCTGGGTAGCTATGTAGGGAAGGGATAAACGCTGAAAGCATCTAAGTGTGAAACCCACCTCAAGATGAGATTTCCCATAACGCAAGTTAGTAAGAGCCCTGAGAGAAGATCAGGTTGATAGGTTAGAAGTGGAAGTGTGGTGACACATGGAGCGGACTAATACTAATCGCTCGAGGACTTATCCTAGAATAAGAGATTCATCAGAGTGCAGCGGATGGTTTAGAAAATTGTGAGATTTGATATTGTATTCAATTTTGAGTTGACAAGGCTTGTCTGAGAGGACAGGACAGTTAATTCAATAGTTAAGTGACGATAGCCTAGGAGATACACCTGTACCCATGCCGAACACAGCAGTTAAGCCCTAGAACGCCGGAAGTAGTTGGGGGTTGCCCCCTGTGAGATATGGTAGTCGCTTAGCAGTTATCCGCCATAGCTCAGTTGGTAGTAGCGCATGACTGTTAATCATGATGTCGTAGGTTCGAGTCCTACTGGCGGAGTTTCAAAGAGGTTTTACCTCTTTTTTTATTTTTACTGATAGAATATACTGGAGACGGAGACAAGGTATTCTATAGTCTTATTGATGAGCTATGAAACTTCTATTAGTTTCTTTCAGTATAGTCTCTAAAGTTTTAACTATGTATTCTAGTAGTTGAATGAAAAAAAGGCAGAAGTTAGTCGTAACTAGTTTCTGCCTTTTTTTGATCATGAGTGATTGTTTGATAAAAGATGGTTTCTAAATCTGGACTTACTTTAGAGTTTGGGGTTCAAAGAAAGCTCGGTAAAGTGCGCGAATGGCCGCTTTTTCTTGATTTTTTTCAACAACAAACATGATGGATACTTCGCTTGAACCTTGGGACATCATTTGAATGTTGATATTGTTTTCTGAAAGAGCTTTGGTTGCAGTGGCAGTTACCCCGATATGACTTTTCATTTTTCTCGCCAACAATCATGATAATGGAAAGGTCGTGTTCAATTTCTGCATGATCAACCTCTGCTTTTTGGACAAGTTGTCGAAGGATCTCTTCCTCTTTGATAGGAGTTAATTCGCGCTCACGTAAGATAATGGAGAGGTCGTCGATTCCTGTAGGCATGTGCTCCCAACCAATATTCAAATCTTCTAGAATTTGAAGGACGCGTCTACCAAAGCCGATTTCTCTATTCATCAGGTACTTAGACATGTTAATGCTGACAAAGCCTGCATCTCCAGCAATTCCAACGACTGGTAGATGGTCCTTGCTGTGTTTATGGACAATTTGAGTACCTGGATGTTCTGGGTTGTTAGTATTTTTAATAACCAGCGGGATTTTGCCGCGGTAAGCTGGAAGCAGAGCTTCATCATGGAGAACTGTAAAGCCAGCGTAGGCCAATTCACGCATTTCCCGATAGGTTAGCTCAGGAATGGAATGTGGTTTGTGAACGATGCCGGGATGGGCAGCAAAGATTCCGTCAACATCAGTAAAGTTTTCATAAACATCTGCTTTGACTCCCGCAGCAATGATAGAGCCGGTAATATCAGAACCTCCGCGAGAAAATGTACAGATTTGTCCATCTTGAGTTACACCAAAGAAACCAGGAATAACTAGAACTTCATCAGAATTGTTGAGTTCTTCAATCTTATCATAGCTGGAAGGAAGAATTCTTGCATTACTTGGCTCACTGGAAACGACGAGTCCCTGCTTCTCTTGGATGTACATAGCTAGCTGGAACGCCATTTTGACTGAAATAAGCTGCAATTAATTTGGCATTGTTGTTTTCTCCTGCAGCAAGAAAAGTATCATAAAGAAATGCATTATCTTCAATTGGCAAAGTAGCAAGGCTTGTGATGCTTTTGGAAATTTTCTCCAGAACTTTTGGTTTCAAACCAAGTTCTGCCACCATATCTGCATAGCGATTGATAATCCACTGTTGGTTTGGTGTGACATCATTTCCTGCAATATACTCTCGGTAATATTTAATCAGGGCATCGGTTACTTTGATATCGTCATCATGGCGTTTTCCTGGCGCTGATACTACAACAAATCGACGTTCAGGATCAGATTTGACAATGTTCAAAACTTTTTCTAATTGAGTCGCAGAAGCCAGTGAACTTCCACCAAATTTTACAACTTTCATTGGTTCTCCTATCTTATTTTAAAAAAATTATAACAAAAATTCTGAAAAATTATTCAAACGCTGTTTTTATACTATTTTTTATCCAAAATTATTACTTACACGTTTCAAATTTGAAGACCATCTAATTTTTTCCCATTTTTTTATTTCCTTTCTTTTTATATTTTATGATAAAATATAAGTTGTGTATAATTTGAATATCAAATTATTTAAGAATAAAACAAAACGGCTGATTTGAAATCGGGTCGGGAATGGAGCTGAAATGACATTTAATGGAATTCTCTATCATGTAGCAGATGAGGTAGCAACGATTACTTTCAATCGTCCTGAAGTTTCAAATGGCTTTAATATTCCTATGTGTGAGGAAATTTTAGAGGCTATTGAACTTGCTGCTAAGGATGAGTCCGTCAAATTTTTAGTTATCAATGCGAATGGAAAGGTTTTTTCAGTGGGTGGAGACTTGGCTGAGATGCAGAGAGCAGTCAGTGATGATAATGTCCAATCCTTGGTGAAAATCGCTGAACTGGTGAATGATATTTCCTTTGCTATGAAGCGTCTGCCTAAGCCTGTTATCATGAGTGTTGATGGCCCTGTTGCTGGTGCGGCTGCTAATATGGTCGTTGCAGCAGATTTCTGTATTGCCACTGAAAAATCCCGCTTCATTCAGGCCTTTGTCGGTGTTGGTCTGGCGCCAGATGCTGGTGGTCTTTACTTACTGACTCGTGCTATCGGGGTGACTCGTGCGACCCATCTGGTTATGACTGGGGAAGCTCTGACTGCAGAGAAAGCTCTGGATTACGGCTTGCTTTATAAAGTCTGTGAAGCAGAAAAGTTGGAAAAAACAACGGAACAGTTGCTGAAGAAGCTGAAACGAGGCTCTCTAAATTCTTACAGAGCCATGAAAGAAATGGTCTGGAAGAGTCTGTTCAGCGGCTGGTCTGAGTATGCTGAGCTAGAATTGGAACTGCAGAAATCGCTGGCTTTCACAGAAGATTTCAAAGAAGGGAGTTCGGGCTTACTCTGAGAAACGTCGTCCAAACTTCACTGGTAAATAATGTATTGGTTCAAGGTTGCTTAATTTGTAAGTTGTTTACGAAAATATTTGAAAATCAAATTAATTTTCAAAAAAGCTTGCAAATTACTTTTCTATCTGATAAAATTTGATTGTCAAAGTATTTTCTTAAGGAGGGTCTGGTTTTGAATTTTCAGTTAGTAAATGATTACTTAACGTCTATTTTCAATAATGTCTTGGTTATTGAAGAATCGAGCCTAAGAAGCAGTCGCTTCAACGATGTCTCCATTAAGGAAATGCATACGATAGATGTCATCGGTACAACCCCCAAATGCTACTCCAAGTGATATATCACGAGAATTGATGGTTACTTTGGGAACTGTTACGACCAGTTTGAATAATCTGGAGCGTAAGGGGTATATTGAGCGGCGTCGGTCGGAAGTTGACCGTCGTGTGGTGCATCTGAATTTGACAAAGAATGGGCGGCTTTTGTATCGTCTCCACAAGCGATTCCACAACCGCATGGTCATGCAGGTAGTGGATGGGATGAGTCCAGAAGAGAGACAAGTGATGCAAAAGGGCCTGCAAAATTTATATAGTTTCCTAGAGGATTTGAAATAATGAACTATGCTAAGATTAGCCAGGTGGCTCATTATGCTCCCCGTCAGGTTGTCAGCAATGATGATCTAGCCGAGATTATGGATACCAGTGATGAGTGGATTTCAAGTCGAACTGGGATTAAACCGCCATTTATCGTCAGATGAAACGACCAGTGATTTAGCTACAAAAGTAGCAGAGAATTTGCTGCAAAAGTCAGGAATTTCTGCTCAGGACCTGGACTTTATCATTGTTGCCACTATTACGCCGGATTCTTTAATGCCTTCAGCTGCTGCGAGAGTACAGGCCAATATTGGGGCTAAGAATGCATTTGCCTTTGATCTGACGGCGGCCTGCAGTGGCTTTATCTTTGCCCTATCTACTGGGGAAAAATTTATTTCTTCAGGCCGTTATCAAAAAGGTCTAGTCATAGGAAGTGAGACGCTCTCTAAGACGGTAGATTGGTCAGATCGTTCAACGGCTGTTCTCTTTGGAGATGGTGCTGGCGGTGTCCTGTTGGAAAGTGCTTCAGAACAGCATTTTTTGGCAGAAAGTCAGTTTACGGACGGATCTCGCGGAGATAGTCTGACCTGCGGAAAAATCGGTTTGTCTTCACCTTTTTCTGAAAAAGGTGAGAATCAGCCTTATCTGACAATGGACGGTAGAGCTATTTTCGACTTTGCTATTCGTGATGTTGCTCGTTCTATTAAAGAAACCATTGAAAGCAGTCAGCTTTCAGCGGAAGATTTGGATTTTCTGTTGCTGCATCAGGCCAATATCCGTATTTTGGATAAAATGGCTAAGAAGCTTGGTATTGCGCGGGAGAAACTTCCAGCCAACATGATGGAATATGGCAATACTAGTGCAGCTAGCATCCCGATTTTATTATCTGAGTGTGTGGAGCAAGGACTAATCAAACTGAACGGAAATCAGACAATTTTGATGTCAGGTTTTGGTGGAGGTTTGACATGGGGCACGCTTATTGTTACAATTTAGTTAATCAAGTGGAAACACATGATAAAAAATATTTTATTTTTAAAGGAGTCTATCCATGGCAGTATTTGAAAAAGTACAAGAAATTATCGTTGAAGAACTTGGCAAAGAGCCATCAGAAGTTACTCTTGAGTCAACTTTCGATGATCTTGAAGCAGATTCATTGGACTTTGTTCCAAGTGATTTCAGAAATTGAAGATGCATTTGACATCCAAATCGAAACTGAAGAAGGTTTGAACACAGTTGGTGATTTGGTTGCTTATGTAGAAGAAAAAACTAAATAAGCAAGTAACTGAGAGTATCGAAAGATATTCTCTCTTGTTTAGGTAATAGTTTGACTGTCAAAGTAAAGAAAATACATCTAGCGTGTGATAGTTTGAAATCAAGCTATTACTTAAGCAATGATAAAAGGAAGGTATTATGCAAACACGTATTACAGAATTATTGAACATTGATTATCCTATTTTCCAAGGCGGGATGGCCTGGGTTGCTGACGGTGACTTGGCTGGAGCGGTTTCAAAAGCTGGCGGTCTTGGTATCATCGGTGGCGGAAATGCACCCAAAGGAAGTGGTAAAGGCTAATATTGACAAGATTAAGTCTTTGACAGACCGTCCTTTCGGTGTTAATATCATGCTCCTGTCTCCTTTTGCGGACGACATTGTGGATCTCGTCATTGAAGAGGGAGTAAAAGTAGTAACAACTGGTGCGGGTAATCCAAGCAAGCACATGGCTCGTTTCCATGAAGCGGGGATTACAGTTATCCCTGTTGTGCCAAGTGTGGCCTTGGCTAAGCGGATGGAAAAAATCGGTGCGGATGCGGTCATTGCAGAAGGTATGGAAGCCGGCGGTCATATCGGAAAATTGACTACCATGTCCTTGGTTCGTCAGGTTGCAGAAGCAGTCAGCATTCCGGTTATTGCTGCCGGTGGTATTGCTGATGGTGCTGGGGCTGCGGCTGGCTTTATGCTGGGAGCGGAGGCCGTTCAGGTCGGAACTCGCTTTGTTGTTGCTAAGGAATCCAATGCCCATCAAAACTATAAGAACATGATTTTGAAGGCTCGCGATATTGATACGACTATCTCTGCCCAGCATTTCGGCCATGCGGTTCGTGCTATCAAGAATAAGCTGACGCGTGATTTCGAAAAGGCAGAAAAAGAAGCCTTCAAGCAAGAAAATCCAGATTTGACTGTTTTTGAAAATCTGGGTGCTGGTGCTTTGGCCAATGCGGTTGTTCGCGGAGATGTGGAAAATGGTTCCGTCATGTCTGGTCAAATTGCTGGTTTAATCAGTAAGGAAGAAACAGTCGAAGAGATCCTCAAAGATATCTACTATGGTGCTGCTGAGAAGATTCAGCAGGAAGCAAAACGTTGGGCAGGAGTAACTAGAAATGACTAAAAGAGCCTTTCTCTTTGCCGGTCAGGGAGCGCAGTACCTTGGAATGGGGCGTGAGCTTTATGATCAGTATGAGCTTGTGCGGTTAACTTTTGATGAAGCTAGCCAAGTTCTAGGCTATGATGTCCGAGCTTTGATCGATCAAGATGAAGAAAAGCTCAATCAAACTCGCTACACGCAACCGGCTATTTTAACAACTTCAGTAGCTATATATCGCCTCTTGGCTGATAAGGGAATCGAGCCTGATATGGTAGCAGGTCTCTCGCTTGGAGAATATTCTGCTTTGGTGGCTGCGGGCGCTCTTGATTTTAAGACTGCAGTGGGCTTGGTCGCTAAGCGGGGTAGCTTCATGGAAGAGGCTGCTCCAGCTGGCTCTGGGAAAATGGTCGCTGTTTTAAATGCTGAGGTTTCTCTTATTGAAGAGGTCTGTCAGGAAGCAAGCGCTATTGGTGTAGTCTCACCAGCCAACTATAATACGCCTAGTCAGATTGTTATTGGTGGAGAAGTGGCAGCAGTGGACAAGGCTGTGGGGCTTTTGAAAGATGCTGGTGTCAAGCGCTTAATCCCGCTCAATGTATCCGGACCTTTCCATACAGCGCTTTTAAAGCCAGCCAGTGAACGATTGGCAGAAGTCTTGGAAACAGTTGAGTTTTCAGATTTTGTACGGCCATTAGTCGGAAATACTGAAGCAACTGTGATGGAAAAAGAAAGAGTCAAAGAGCTTTTGACTCGTCAGGTAATGGAGCCAGTGCGCTTTTATGACAGCATTGCTACAATGCAGAAAGCTGGTGTGACTGAATTTATCGAAATCGGTCCTGGCAAAGTTCTGTCTGGTTTTATTAAGAAAATTGATAAATCTGCAGATGTACGCCAAGTTGAAGATGTAGAAAGTTTGAATGCTCTTCTAGAAAAATAATGAGGAATCATCATGGAATTACAAAACAAGAATGTGTTAATTACAGGGTCCGCTCGTGGGATTGGGCTGGCAATTGCGCATAAATTTGCCAGTGTCGGAGCCAATGTTATCTTAAACGGACTAAGCGGGATTTCTGATGATATTTTGGCTGAATTTGCCGGCTATTCTGGTAAAGTCGTGGCTGTTATTGGGGATGTGTCTAAATCTGCGGATGCTCAGCGGATAGTGGAAGAAGCTGTTGCGGCTCTGGGGTCTGTTGATGTATTGGTCAATAATGCTGGTATTACCCGTGATAAGCTCATGCTGAAAATGACGGAAGAAGATTTTGAGCAGGTGTTGAAAGTGAATCTGACTGGAACGTTCAATATGACACAATCAGTCCTGAAACCGATGACAAAAGCTCGTCAGGGTGCTATTATCAACCTATCGAGTGTCGTTGGTTTGGCTGGAAATATCGGTCAGGCAAACTATGCAGCTTCCAAGGCCGGTCTGATTGGTTTTTCTAAGTCAGTAGCCCGTGAAGTGGCAGCGCGTAATATCCGTGTCAACTGCATTGCCCCTGGCTTTATCGCATCTGATATGACAGATGTGCTTCCAGAAAAAATCAAGGAAGCGTCTTTGGCACTCATTCCGATGAAGCGTTTTGGTACTCCGGAAGAAGTAGCAGATGTTGCTCTCTTCTTGGCAGGACAAGAATATCTGACGGGTCAAGTCATCACGATTGATGGCGGCTTTACTATGCAGTAAGTACAGATTTTGAATATTAACGAGTAGAAAATCAGTTGATTCATCTAAATAAAGGAGCTCAATATGAAACTTAATCGAGTTGTTGTAACAGGATACGGTTTAACTTCACCTATCGGCAATACTCCAGAAGAATTCTGGAATAATTTAAAAGAAGGCAATATTGGAATCGGTCCAATTACTAAATTTGATCATAGTGAATACAGTGTTCACAATGCGGCGGAAATTCAGGATTTCCCTTTTGATAAATACTTTGTCAAAAAGGATACCAATCGTTATGATAATTACACACTTTATGCAATTTATGCTTCTCAGGAAGCGGTCAACAATGCTCACTTAGATGTAGATGCGTTGGATAAGGATCGCTTTGGTGTCATTGTGGCTTCAGGTATCGGTGGGATTCAGGAAATTGAAGAGCAGGTTGTTCGCTTGCATGAAAAAGGTCCTAAACGTATCAAACCTTTGACCTTGCCAAAAGCCCTGCCAAATATGGGGGCAGGAAATGTTGCGATGCGCTTTGGAGCCAATGGTATCTGTAAGTCTGTCAATACAGCTTGTGCCTCAGCTAACGATGCGATTGGTGAAGCTTTCCGCTCAATTAAGTTCGGTTATCAAGATGTGATGCTGGTTGGTGGCTCAGAAGCTTCTATTACACCATTTGCGATTGCTGGTTTCCAGGCTCTGACTGCTCTTTCTACGACAGAAGATCCTAAGCGTGCTTCTATTCCTTTTGACAAGGACCGCAATGGTTTTGTCATGGGTGAAGGTTCTGGTATGCTGGTTCTGGAAAGCTGGAACATGCTGAGAAGCGTGGAGCTACTATCTTAGCTGAGGTGGTAGGATACGGTCATACTTGTGACGCTTACCATATGACCTCTCCGCATCCAGAAGGTTTGGGCGCTATCAAGGCGATCAAACAGGCAGTTGAAGAAGCTGAAATTGAACCAAAAGATGTAGCTTATGTCAATGCTCATGGTACATCAACTCCTGCTAACGAAAAAGGCGAAAGCGGAGCCATTGTTTCTGTCTTTGGTAAAGATGTAGCGGTGTCTTCTACTAAATCCTTTACAGGACATCTGCTCGGTGCAGCGGGCGCGGTTGAGGCTATTGCGACGATTGAAGCAATGCGTCATAGCTATGTGCCAAAAACAGCTGGTACAACAGAGCTGCCAGACTATATTGAAGCCAACGTTATTTACGGTCAAGGTAAGGAACAGGAAATCCCTTATGCGATTTCCAATACGTTTGGCTTTGGCGGCCACAATGCAGTTCTTGCCTTTAAACGCTGGGAGGCTTAAAAACCTATGAATATCAACGAAATTAAAGATTTAATGGCGCAGTTTGACCAGTCTAGTCTGCGTGAGTTTTCTTACAAAAATCAGAGTGATGAGCTGACTTTTAGTAAGAATGAAGGTCAGGCTGCAGTTCCAACAGCCAGCGCTGCTCCAATTGCTGCACCTTTGCAGGCTGCGAGTGCACCTGTGATTGAACCAACTCCTCAAGCAGCTCCATCTGTTGAGCCTGAAACAGCTTCAGAAGCTCCGGCACCTGCTGCTGAAGGTGATGTTGTGGAAAGTCCTTTGGTTGGTGTGGCATACTTAGCAGCAGGTCCAGACAAGCCGCCGTTTGTATCAGTTGGAGACCAAGTTAAAAAAGGTCAAACCCTGATGATTATTGAAGCAATGAAGGTCATGAATGAAGTTCCAGCACCCAAAGATGGTCTGGTTACAGAAATTCTGGTTCAGAATGAAGAAATGGTTGAATTTGGGAAAGGGCTGGTACGCATCAAATGATTGATATTAATTCAATAAAAGAAGCACTTCCGCACCGCTACCCAATGCTTTTGGTGGATCGTGTTTTGGAAGTTAGCGAAGATGAGATTGTCGCTCTGAAAAATGTGACAGTCAATGAGTCTTTCTTTAACGGGCATTTTCCTCAATATCCTGTTATGCCAGGTGTCTTAATCATGGAAGCTCTGGCTCAAACAGCCGGTGTGCTGGAATTGTCTAAAGATGAAAACAAGGGCAAATTAGTCTTCTACGCTGGCATGGACAAGGTTAAGTTCAAGAAGCAAGTTGTACCAGGTGATCAGCTGATTATGACAGCTAAGTTTGTTAAGCGTCGCGGAACCATTGCGGTTGTAGAGGCGAAAGCAGAAGTTGATGGAAAACTTGCAGCCAGCGGTACTTTGACCTTTGCGATTGGCCAGTAGATAAAAGGAGCTTTCACCATGTTTCGTAAAATTTTAATTGCTAACCGTGGGGAAATTGCGGTCAGAATTATTCGTGCAGCTCGCGAGTTGGGAATTGATACGGTAGCTGTTTATTCAACAGCTGACAAGGAAGCACTCCATACCCTACTGGCTGATGAGGCTGTCTGTATCGGTCCAGCCAAGTCAACTGATTCTTATCTAAATATGAACGCTGTCCTGTCTGCTGCTGTTCTGACAGGTGCAGAAGCCATTCATCCTGGTTTTGGTTTTTTGAGCGAAAACTCTAAATTTGCGACCATGTGCGAAGAAGTCGGCATTAAATTTATTGGGCCTTCAGGTGCTGTTATGGACATGATGGGGGACAAGATTAATGCTCGGGCTCAGATGATTAAAGCGAAAGTACCAGTTATCCCAGGTTCTGATGGAGAAGTTCATACCTCTGAAGAAGCTTTGGAAGTTGCAGAAAAGATTGGTTATCCAGTCATGCTTAAAGCTTCTGCTGGAGGCGGCGGCAAAGGCATTCGTAAGGTTGAAAAGGCTGAGGATTTAGTAGCTGCCTTTGAGTCTGCTTCTAGCGAAGCCAAAGCGGCCTTTGGTAATGGTGCCATGTATATGGAGCGAGTCATCTATCCAGCGCGCCATATTGAAGTGCAGATTTTAGCTGATCAGCAGGGGCATGTAGTCCACTTGGGCGAGCGGGATTGCTCTTTGCAGCGTAATAATCAGAAAGTACTGGAAGAAAGTCCATCTGTGGCAATTGGGAAAACCTTGCGTCAGCAGATTGGTGAAGCAGCTGTTCGGGCTGCTCAGTCTGTCGGCTATGAAAATGCTGGTACAATTGAGTTTCTGCTTGATGAAGCCAAGGGTGAATTCTACTTTATGGAGATGAACACTCGGGTGCAGGTTGAGCATCCAGTCACCGAGTTTGTTACCGGTGTGGATATTGTAAAAGAGCAAATTAAGATCGCAAACGGTCAAGAGCTGTCCTTCAGCCAGGATGATGTTGAAATCCGAGGGCATGCGATTGAGTGTCGGATCAATGCTGAAAATCCAGCCTTTAACTTTGCGCCGAGTCCAGGTAAGATTTCAAATGTTTATCTGCCAAGCGGTGGAGTGGGGCTGCGCGTCGATTCAGCCGTCTATCCTGGCTACACCATCCCCCCTTACTACGATAGCATGATTGCGAAGATAATTGTTCATGGGGAAAATCGCTTTGATGCTTTGATGAAGATGCAGCGTGCACTCTATGAACTAGAAATTGACGGTGTTGTGACCAACAGCGGCTTCCAACTGGACTTAATCTCAGATCCTAATGTAATTGCTGGTGATTATGACACAGCCTTTCTCATGGAGAAGTTCCTTCCGGCTTATCAAGAGAAACAATAGATGAGACATGTAAGAGCTGCTCTGTAAACTAAAAAGACGGCGGCTCTTGCAGTTTGATGTGCCTGAGTATAAAATCTTGAAAAGGAGAAGACGTAAACGATGGCTTTGTTTTCAAAGAAGGATAAATATATCCGTATCAATCCTAATCGAGCGAGTCGGGAAAAGCCTCAAGCAAAGCCTGAGGTACCAGACGAACTCTTTTCGAAATGCCCAGGTTGTAAGCATACCATTTACCAAAAAGATCTTGGAAATGACAGTGTGTGTCCTAACTGTGGCTATAATTTCCGTATTTCTGCTCATGAGCGCTTAAATCTAACTGTGGATGAGAATAGTTTTGAGGAGATGTTCACTGGAATTGAAACCAAGGATCCTCTGAACTTCCCTAACTATCAGGAGAAATTAGCACTTACCCGTGAGAAGACAGGGCTAGATGAGGCGGTTCTGACTGGGACGGCTAGTATCAAGGGGCATAAAACGGCGCTTGGAATCATGGATTCAAACTTTATCATGGCTTCTATGGGGACAGTTGTGGGTGAAAAAATTACCCGTCTCTTTGAGTATGCGACAGAACATAAATTACCAGTCGTTCTGTTTACGGCTTCTGGTGGTGCCCGCATGCAGGAGGGCATTATGAGCTTGATGCAGATGGCTAAGGTCTCAGCGGCTGTTCAGCGGCACTCTGCAGCAGGCCTCTTCTATCTGACCGTCTTGACGGACCCGACGACTGGTGGTGTCACAGCCTCTTTCGCAATGGAAGGTGATATTATTCTGGCTGAAACACAGGCTCTGGTTGATTTGCTGGGCGTCGAGTTATTGAGTCCACGGTTCGTGAGAAGCTGCCAGATGATTTTCAAAAGGCTGAATTTCTCATGGAGCATGGTTTTGTGGATGCCATCGTCAAGCGTGGTGATATGAGAGATACACTTGCTACCTTATTAGCATTCCATGGAGGTCAAGCATGACAAAAATCACTCGGATTATTAAAGAAGCGCGTGATCAGGCTCGTTTGACTGCGCTGGATTTTGCACAAGGAATTTTTGATAACTTCGTCGAGCTGCATGGGGATCGCTCTTTTCGAGATGACGGTGCAGTGATTGGCGGTATTGGGACGCTAAAGGGTCAGCCTGTAACGGTGGTCGGTATTCAAAAGGGCCGTAATTTGCAGGACAATCTGCGCCGAAACTTTGGACAGCCGCATCCGGAAGGCTACCGTAAGGCTCTGCGCCTCATGAAGCAGGCGGAAAAATTTGGCCGTCCTGTGGTAACCTTTATCAATACGGCAGGTGCTTATCCTGGTGTCGGTGCTGAGGAGCGTGGCCAAGGGGAAGCTATTGCCCGTAACTTGATGGAAATGAGCAATCTCAAAGTACCGATTATTGCTATTATTATTGGTGAAGGTGGCTCTGGCGGAGCCTTGGCTTTGGCTGTAGCGGATAAGGTCTGGATGCTGGAAAACTCTATGTATGCAGTTCTCAGTCCAGAAGGCTTTGCTTCTATCCTCTGGAAAGACGGTAGCCGCGCTATGGAAGCGGCAGAACTGATGAAAATTACTTCACACGAGCTCTTGCAGATGGAAGTGGTGGATAAGGTTATTCCTGAAAGAGGCTTTAACAACCATGAATTACTGGCTGCAGTGAAAGAAGAAATTGCTGCTGAGTTGGATAGTCTGTCTAAGCTTCCCTTGGAGCAATTACTGGAAAATCGCTATCAGAGATTCAGGAAATATTAAAAAAATCGAAGCCAAAAGGCTTCTTTTTCTCTTTTTGGATTCTTGTTTGGAATTAATGTGGAACCACCTTACGAGGGGAATATATTTTAGTTTGAAAAATTGCATTATATTCTCTTTATAGGACCTATATAAAATATATATTATACAAGCCATTTGTCCTATGTTAAGATAGTTTCTAATTAAAAGAAATGAGGTTTCATATGTCAGAATTTACTATCCACACGATTGAGTCCGCACCAGCTGAGGTAAAAGAAGTCCTAAAAACTGTTCAAAAAGATAACGGTGGCTACATTCCCAATCTTATCGGTCTTTTGGCCAATGCACCAACTGCTTTGGAAACTTATCGGACGGTTGGAGCAATCAATCGCCGTAACAGCCTGACACCGACTGAGCGTGAAGTAGTGCAGATTACGGCTGCAGTTACTAATGGCTGTGCTTTCTGTGTAGCGGGTCATACAGCTTTCAATCAAGCAGATTCAAATGAATGATGATCTTTTGGAAGCTCTGCGCAACCGTACTCCGATTGATACAGATCCGAAGCTAGATACACTTGCTAAATTTACCATTGCTGTCATCAATACCAAGGGACGGGTCGGAGATGAAGCCTTGGCAGACTTCCTAGAAGCGGGCTATACGCATGAGAATGCTCTGGATGTAGTTCTGGGTGTCAGCCTTGCGACTCTTTGCAATTATGCCAATAATCTGGCCAACACGCCAATTAATCCGGAATTGCAGCCTTATGCCTAGTCTTTGAGGAGGTGGCAAATGACATTTTTTTCAGAAGAGTTTATCAACTGGTTGGATGACCACGCTGACCAGATTGACAAAGAATCCTGTGCAGCGGGTAACCAATTGATTGAGCGTATCGCCGCTGAAGGAGCCTTTAGGGTTGGCGTTCCAGAAGAGCTGGGAGGCCGAGGTGGCAATGATACGGATGTGATTGAAGTGCTCAAGGAGCTGGCTCACCATTCCTTGACCGCCTCCTTTATCTCTTGGGGGCAAAGGACCTTTATTGATAACGTCTTAAAGTCTGCTAATCCCTACTTTAGAGACCACTATTTGGAAGGTCTCCTGTCAGGGGAATATGCAGGTGCGACAGCCCTGTCCAATGCTGTCAAATTCCTGTCGGACTTAGAAGAGTTAAATGTCTCTATTGTGGAGGAAGACGGACAGCTTTATCTCAAGGGACGTCTGCCTTGGGTAACCAATGCTCGCGCGGATCGCTTCCTCAGCATATTTGTTGCTGGTTTCGAAGATGGGAGCCGCCAGCCGCTGGTTCTGGCTGTGCCGTCTGACGCGGAGAATTTCTCCCGTTCAGCGGATCTAGAGTTTGTATCCTTGCAAGGGGGAAATACAGCTGCCCTGACCTTTAATCATGTACCTTTGCAAAAGGAATGGATTCTCGCTCAAAATGCCCAGGCCTTTTTGGCAGAAAATCGACCAGCTTTTCTAGGTTATCAGTTTGGTTTGGCTCTTGGCCTAGCAGAGAAGTCTCTGGAGGAGGTCGAAGCCAATCTGTCAGTCCGCTCTATTTTGAGAGAGGAGTGGGAGGAGCAAGTGGCTGCTCTGACTGAAATTCAGGATCAGCTCTATAGAGGTCTTCTCCAGCCTGGCTATTTTGTTGAACGTCCTAAGGAGCTCTTCCAGCTGCGAATTGATATAGTTGATGTGGTAGCTCAAAGTCTGCTCTTGGAGCTGCAGGCTAGTGGAGGCAGAGGATATTTGAGTAATTCGACTTCTGGCTTTATCCGTCGTTGGAACGAAGGAGCATTTTCTTCCCATTGTCTCACCGAGTGCAGTCCAGCTGCGGCATATTTTAGAAGTTTCATAGAAATGATGGCAAACAAACGTCTGATTGTCATTGAAAAGGGGCTTCAAAACATTACTATAAAGGAGTTGCTTCGTGAACAGCAAACGATCGCCCATTCTCTTATCTGGGTTGATTCTTGGCCTATTTGGCTTAGCTAATCTTTTACTGAACTACCATTCTATCTTTTTCCACTTCTTGAATGGTCTGGCATTGATACTTTGGCTTTATCTGACACTGGCTTTAGTACTGTCATTTTCGGACTATTGGCAGGATTTGCAAAAGGCCCCTTTCTTATCGAGCTTTGCGACTTATCCAATGGCTAGTATGCTCTTAGCTTCTTACCTAAGTAAGCTTGGCTTATTTTTGGTGAGCCAGTTTCTTTGGTACATGGCCTTGTTGCTGCATATTGTTCTAATAGCTATCTTTACATGGAAGTATGTGCTTAAGGCTGAGGGATTATCTTTGACCCCGAGCTGGACGGTTCTCTATGTTGGATTGGCCATGGCAAGCTTGACCCAGGGAGTAGTTCATCAGCTGCTTTTGGGCTATTTGGCTTGGTTTTTGCTCTGCTACTGAGTTTGATTCTCTATCCCTTGTTTTACAAGGTTAGGCGGTCACAAAGGATGCCAGATACTTTAAAGCCACAGTGGGCCATTTACTGTGCACCTTTCTCGCTCCTGTTGGGAAGTTATATCCGTCTGGCTGGTTCTGATGCTGAAGGTTGGTTTGTCGCCTTGCTGCTCCTCTTATCGCAGGCTTTTTATCTCTTGGTTTTATGTCTTTTACCCCGCATTTTCCGACTGGGGCCTCAGCTTAGCTGGTCAGCCTTGACCTTTCCTCTTGTCAATACAGCTTTTGCCCTGAAACTAGGACTTGATTATCTAGGTTGGACCTGGCTTGTTTGGCTAAGTCATGCAGAAGCTCTGCTAGCCGTCGTAATTGTCCTCTATGTTTGTTTTTACTATACAGTCTCATTGCGAGCCAGAAAGATAACAAAAAATCCGAGATGATACTCTTTGAAAATCTGTTTTTGATTTTCTCTGAGTTGAACTCGGATTTTTTTAATTTTAGCAAAATAAGTCTGCATTCAGACCTAATGATACAGGCAAAGTATCAGGATAATCTGCTTTTTATTTTGGCGCTATAACTTCTAATCCACCCATGTATGGGCGCAGAACCTCTGGGATAGTCACAGAGCCATCTTCGTTTTGGTAATTTTCTAAGATAGCTGCCACTGTGCGTCCGACGGCCAGTCCAGAACCGTTGAGAGTATGAAGGAGTTTGACCTTACCATCTGCTTCGTCACGGTAGCGGATTTGTGCTCGACGAGCTTGGAAATCTTCTGTGTTAGAGCAACTAGAGATTTCACGGTAGGTGTTCTGAGCCGGAATCCAAACTTCCAAGTCGTAGGTCTTAGCGGCTGAGAAGCCCATATCTCCAGTACAGAGTGCTACAACGCGGTAAGGCAGATTCAGCTTTTGCAGGATATTTTCTGCGTTGGCAGTCATCTTTTCCAGCTCTTCATATGATTCTTCTGGCTTAGCAAATTTCACCATTTCAACCTTGTGGAATTGGTGCAAACGAATAAGACCGCGCGTGTCACGACCAGCAGAGCCCGCTTCAGAGCGGAATGATGGGCTCATAGCTGTGAAGTAGATTGGCAATTCTTTTCCGTCCAAAATTTCATCTCGATAATAGTTGGTCAGTGGAACTTCAGCAGTCGGAATCAGAACGAAGTTGGTATCGCTTAGCTCAAAGGTATCTTCTTTGAACTTAGGATATTGCCCAGTCCCAAACATGGAATCGTGGTTTACCATATAAGGAGTGATGACTTCGGTGTAGCCTTCTTTGCCATGCTCATCCAGCATGAAGTTGTAGATAGCACGCTCTAATCGAGCTCCCAGCCCCTTATAGAAGAGGAAACGAGCACCAGTAACTTTTGCCCCACGTTCCCAGTCTAGGATGTCCAAATCTTCACCCAAATCCCAGTGAGCTTTAGCTTCAAAGTCAAATTGGCGCGGTGTACCCCAGCGACGAACTTCGACGTTTTCGTCCTCATCTGCTCCCACAGGAACACTATCATGAGGAATATTAGGCAATGTGGTGGTGAACTCGGTCAACTTAGCGTCTAGCTCAGCCAAAGTTGCGTCTAGGGTTTTGACTTCAGCAGAGAGTTTTTGCATGGCAGCAATCTTGTCATCTGCATTTTCTTTGTTGCGTTTAGCTTGAGCAATTTCAGCAGAAACAGTATTACGCTCTGCCTTGAGCTCTTCTACCTTTACCAATAAATCCCGACGTTCTTTGTCAATGGTTTTCATTTGGTTAAGGGTAGCAGCATCAACACCTCGCGTAGCTAATTTTTCAGCGACAGAATCAAAATCCGTACGAATGCGTTTTAAATCTAACATAGGGACCTCCAAAAATAAAAGCACTTTATGAAACTGTTGGAGCGGCAGAGCCGCGGTTCCATCCAACTTCACAAAAGTGCACTTGCTTAATTATTCATTTTTAAACTAACGGTAGAATTTCCTATTTTCTCCTTATCTGCTCACAGCCACCGCAGACTTTCTGAAAAGTGCCCAATAGTACTTATCCGTTTCGACTATTATACAGGATTTTCCGGAAAATGTAAATCCCAGGATAGGAAAAATCTTGACAGAAAAAGATAACTATGTTATCTTTAAATAAAGGTAACATAGTTATCTGAAGGAGTTCTTATGGTAAAACAAACAACGCGCGACCGTATGATTGAGAAGGCAAGCCAGCTTATCAGAGAGTATGGCTATCGGAATATTCCCTTGAGAAAACTGGCATCTCTGCTGGGGGTTACGACTGGTGCTTTTTACAAGGCTTTTGAGAACAAGGAGGATCTTTATTATCAGGTCTGTCTTTTGGAAAACCAGAGGCAGCTTAAGCGTTTAGAGGAGCAGTATCTAGATGGAGTCTCTGATCCTCTGGATTGCATTTGGCAGATAGGACTCTTTCTTTATCGGAATATGAGACCAACAGTCAGATGATGGATTTTCTCTTTTTCAGTCCTGTGGCGACAGAGGCTTACCGGAAAGGTGAGCTTCTGGAAATCGGGAACAAGACGGTGGTTTATCTGGATCGGCTGTCTATTGAGAGTCAGAAAGAGAAAAAGATTCTCTTGCTCAAACTGGACACCTTCATCACAGGCTATGGTCATTTTATTGCCAAAGGCTTAGAGCCTTTTGATGAGGAAGTCTATCGCTCAATGTTCAATGATTTACTAGGAGGTTACAAACATGATTAAAAATCTCATTGTTTATGCACATCCCTATGATAAAAGCTTTAACCATGCTATTTTAGAGCAGGTTCAGGACTTGTTGGAGAAGAAAGGTCAGACCTATGAACTGGTCGATCTCTATGAGGATGGTTTTAATCCTGTCTATACCAAGGAAGAGCTAGCGCTTTTTAATAAAGGACAGGCACTAGACCCACTGGTTTTAAAATATCAGGAAGCTCTTGCGTCCTGTGACCGCCTTATAATGATTTTTCCTATCTGGTGGGCGGATATGCCAGCTATTGTCAAGGGATTTGAAGATAAGGTATTTTTGAAAAATAAGATTTACGAGGAGAGCAAAACTCGCCAGTTAGTTGGTCGTCTGACCAATATTAAAGAGGTATTGGCTATTACTACCTCTGCAGCACCGACCTTCTATCTTAAGTATTTCTGTGGTGACGTCGTCAAGAAAGCTATGTTGGGACATACCTTTAAGTCTATCGGTGCTAGACAGCGCCGTTGGTTGAATTTCGGGAATATTTCTCAGTCTACAGCTGAAAAACGTCAAGCTTTTTTAGAAAAACTATCAGAAAAGATTTGAAGAGGTAGTTATCATGATTCGTTTTAGAAGAGCAGATGAAAGGGATCTTGCTGCAGCAGTCTCGGTTTTAACTGCTGCTTTTGCTGAGCATGAAATCTACAGAGAAAAATTCCGTCCTCTCTTTGGCAGCAGTCAGTCTTATATTGATTTTCTAAATAGATTGCATGCAGTTATGGTTAAGGCGGCGATGCGTCATCATATTTGCCTACTTGCTGAAGTGGACGGGCGTCTTATGGCGGTCGCTACCATTCATAAGCTCGGTAATCATCCTGTCGGTATGCTTTCCTTTTTGCGGGCAGGAGCATGGAGGATGTGGCAATATATTCCCCAGCTTTAGCCTTTCAAAAAGTCTTTGGGGAGGGTAGTAAAGAAGCTAAGAAAAGGGGTGTTTCAACTCTTTATCTTGAATTGCTGGGGGTGCTGCCTGATTATCAAGGACAGGGAGTTGGCGGTCTTTTTATCTCAAAGGGACTTGAGTTGCTTGCAAAAGAAGAGAAATGCCAGCGGCTTACTTTGATTACTCATACAGAAAGCAACTGTCGTTTTTACAAAAAGAACGGATTTAAACAACTAGATGTCCGTGAAGTTGAAGGTGTCAAGACATGGACTTTCGAGAAAAATTTAGCTGATGTTTATCCTTTTTGAAAATCTAATGATGCGGTCTTGCATTGATAATGTCAGCTTAGCCCACCCTATCATTTCAAGAGGCTGAAATAGTGCATTCTCAAACCTGTTTCACTTTTCAATTTTTTGTGCTAGCTCCATTTTGCTGATACAAGCAGCTTTTGTCTTAGTCGAAAATATAAAAAATAAGGTTGAAACTTTTTCAACCCTATTTTTTCTTCTTAAAGATTCCAGCAATTTTTTGTAACAGAGTCGGCAATCTAACGACTTTGTCGTTGCCAATATGCTCTCGCGCAATTTTGAGAATCTTGCCAGAGTCTTTGGAGGCAAAGAGAAACTTTCCCTTGTCAGTCCAGATTTCAAAGTGGCGGCTGACTTTCTTGCCAGAAACATTAGCACCGATAGTAGTGATGCTAGACCAAGGCAGCTGAATATAATCTTCTACATTGGCATCAGCATAAAACTCCAGAGCTGTCTCGCCGATTAGAAATTTCCCAACCTTTCCGCCTAATCCAAGATAGGATACGCCAGTGGTATTAAACTCAACTGTTTTGTTTTGTGACTGTGCCATAGAGTAACTCCCTTTTAAATAATATAGCTATTATACCACAATAAAAAGAAGGTCGAAACCTTCTTTTTGATTACATCAAACCAGCAACGTGAGCTAGTACACCAACTACAAAGAGAGCGATGATGATCGTGATAGGGGACACTTTCTTCTTAAGCAACCACATACAAGCGAAAGTTAGAAGCAGTCCCATCAAACCAGGAATCAAGGAATCCAAGTTTTGTTGGAAAGTTGTAACTTTTTCAGGGGTTTGAGAAGCCCCCTCAGCTACTTGTTTAAAAGCACTTTGTATTCCATTATTAATAGACGATTGGAAATTTGTTATTTCCTCAGGAGATAGTCCTTTGCCTCCGCTCAATTTGTCAGTCAATTCTTTACTAAAGGAAACAAGCTTATCCCAATGAATATAGGCTTTGTCTTCTAACTTGACAGATGATACGTTAAAGATAAATTTAATAGATACCCATTGTTTGATAAGAACACCAATAATAAACATACCTAAAATCGATGCACCTTTAGTAATATCTTGGAGAATTCCTCCAGAAAGATCCTTAGTGATTTCTGAACCAGCCTTGTATCCCAATTCTTGTGTGTACCACAAGAAAGCCATCCGGATAGCATTCCAAGCTAGGAAGAAGATAACAGGGCCAAGAATATTTCCTGTTAAAGCAAGAGATGCTCCCAGAGCTCCAAGAATAGGACGAACTGTAAACCAGAAGACAGGGTCTCCGATACCAGCCAGAGGTCCCATCATACCAATTTTAACCCCTTGGATAGCTACATCGTCAATTTCAACTCCATTAGCCTTTTCTTCTTCTAATGCCAAGGTTACTCCTAGAATTGGAGCTGCAACATATGGGTGAGTATTGAAGAATTCCAAGTGACGTTCAAGAGCAGCAGCTTGATCTTCTTTTTTAGTGTAGAGTTTTTTGATGGCAGGAATAAGCGCATATGCCCAACCCAAGTTTTGCATCCGTTCATAGTTCCAAGAACCTTGCAAGAAAGTAGAACGCCACCAAACTTTTTGACGGTCAGCCTTTGAAAGAGTCAATTTTCCTGACTCATCAGGTTTTACAGTATTTAATTCTGTCATGATAGTGTATCTCCTTTCTTAATAATCTTCTAGGATATCACCGATTGGGTCATTAGAAGTAGTTGCTCCACCGCCACCATTTCCTCCTTTTTTAGAGAGGTTGATGTAGATAAGAGCTAAAGCTACTCCAATTGCTCCAAATGCAATTAAAGTCAATTGACTTACAGCGGCGAGAGCAAAACCTATAGCAAAGAAAGGCCACACTTCGCGACTAGCCATCATATTAAGAACCATTGCGTAACCGACAGCCACGACCATTCCTCCACCAATTTCCATACCTTTTGATAACCATTCAGGCATTAATCCTAAGTAATGTTGAACAGTTTGAGCAGGAATAGCTAGTAGGAGGATTGCAGGGACTGCAATACGAATACCTTGAAGAAAGAGAGCTGTGAAGTGGGCACGTTCAACGGCTTTGAAGTTCCCTTTTTTAGCTGCAGCGTCTGCCCCGTGAACTAACCCAACTGAAATTGTACGAACAATCATAGTCAAGAAGAGTCCAGCAACACCAAGTGTTACAGCTAATCCTTGAACAACTCCAAGGCGCTCTGGAGTAAATTCACCACCTTTGATAAAGATAATTGCAGCGGCAACAGAAGCGAGGGCAGCATCAGGTGCTACAGCAGCTCCGATGTTAGCCCAGCCAAGAGCGATCAGCTGGAGAGAGCCACCCAGCATAACACCGGCAGCCAAATTACCAGTTACCAGTCCAATCAAGGTACAAGCAACCAGCGGTTGGTGGAATTGGAATTGGTCCAAGATACCTTCTAGACCAGCTAAGAAGGCAACAAAGACTACTAAAACCATAGAAATAATAGACATGTTCTAAATCCTTTCGTAAATTAATAAAAGCAAAACGTTTGATTCTACTGCACGTTGGCTTTCTTAATCAAATCAAACAAATCTTTTTTAGAGTCATTTGGTACTTTACGTACGTCGAATTCAACGCCAAGGTCACGCAGCTTTTCATAAGTAGCAACGTCTTCCTTGTCCATTGAAAGTACATTGTTGACCATCGTTTTACCAGTTGAGTGAGCCATGGAACCAACATTAAGGGTCTTGATTGGCACACCGCCTTCAACAGCACGAAGGGCGTCTTGAGGAGTTTCAAACAGAATCAAGGCATGAGTGTTGCCAAAGCGAGGGTCTTTTGAAACAGCAATCAATTTATCGATTGGGACAACATTGGCTTTGACATTACCTGGTGCAGCTTGCTTAATCAATTCTTTACGAAGTTCATCTTGAGCTACTGAGTCAGAAGCAACGATAATACGATTTGCTTTTGAGTCCGGTGTCCAAGCTGTTGCTACCTGACCGTGCAGCAAGCGTGTGTCGATCCGGGCAAGGTTGATTTTGAGCTTGCCGTCACCGATTACAGTCCCTTCAGGGATTGCTGCTTGGGCAACTGGAGCAGCTGCAGCAGGAGCATTTGCTTCTTCAGCAGCAGGGATTCAGCTCTTCAGGCAGGGCTTTGACTCCTTCCTTGGCTTCTTTGATGATGTTAGCAACAACAGCTTCAACGCCGGCGTTGGCATCCATCATCCTTTCTGTATAAGCTTGAATCAGCATAGGCAGGTTCAAGCCTGTAATGATAGCGAACTTGCGGTCTGGATTTTCACCCATGACACGGCTAGCTTGGTTGAATGGAGAGCCACTCCAAAGGTCAGCCAAGACCAACACTTCATCGTCCGCATCAAACGAAGCCACAGCGTCATTGAACTTTGCATAGAGATCATCTGGTCCTTCGTTGGGCATGAAAGTTACAACTTGTACTTTTTCCTGCTCACCGAAAATCATAGAACCTGATTGATGAATACCAGCAGCAAATTCACCGTGGCTAGCAATAATGATTCCGATACTCATTATTGACATTCCTCCTTATAAAATGTTTGACTTAAGTTTTAAGAAAACTTTAAGGCAAGTTTATTATAAAACGTTTTCATGAAAAATGCAAGCGTTTGTTCCTAAAAACGACTTTTTCTTTCAAAAATGTCAGTATTTGCTGAAAACCTGATAAATATAGGTATAAGCAAACCTTAGCTATAGAAATGTTTTTAATAAATTAGGAAAACAGAAAAATACAATAGATTAATATATGAAAAAAACATTGAAATAATATGAAAGAGACTTTTGAAATGACAGAAGAGAATTTTGTTTGAGAAAGTGTTTATTTATCAAAAAAGAAAGAGGAGGACCAAAGACAAAAAATCGCATCTTATGTCTTTAGTCTCCCTCTATAATGGCAAAAGTTTCTAAATAATATCAAGTCTGCCCATCATATGTTTCCAAGAGTTTGGTAAATGTTAGGACTGACATGCTTTAAAGCATTAGTGAGTGAAGTCAAGTACCATACGCCCCTGAATGGTGCCAGCTTCCATTTCGTCAAAGACGTCCACAGCATCTGAAACAGGACGCTTTTGAACGATAGGAACCACTAATCCTTCAGCGCCAAACTGGAAGGCTTCTTCCAAGTCCTTGCAAGTACCAACGAGGGAACCGATGACTTGGATACCATCTAAAACGGTTTTGACAATACTGAGGTCCATCATTTCAGATGGCAGTCCAACGGCAACTACCCGACCGCCAGCACGAACAGAATCAACAGCTTGGTTGAAGGCAACTTTAGAAACAGCTGTTACTACGGCAGAATGTGCACCGCCAGTTTTTTCTTGGATAAGAGCAGCGACATCTTCAACTTCATGGCCGTTGATGACGATATCAGCACCAACTTCTTTGGCCAAAGCCAGTTTATCATTGTTGATATCAACAGCGACAACATGGGCATTAAAGACTTTCTTAGCATATTGAACCGCTAGGTTACCCAAATCCACCTGCTCCAAAGATAACGGTCCATTGGCCTGGCTGCAGCTGAGCTTCTTTGATAGCTTTGTAGGTGGTTACACCAGCACAAGTGATAGAAGAAGCTTGGGCAGGATCGAGTCCTTCAGGGACTTTGACAGCGTAGTCAGCTGTTACGATACATTGCTCTGCCATCCCACCATCAACGGAATAACCAGCATTTTTTACTGTACGGCAAAGGGTTTCGCGGCCAGTTGTACAGTATTCACAAGTGCCGCAGCCTTCAAAGAACCAAGCGACACTGACGCGGTCTCCGACTTTGAGACTTTTTACATCTGGAGCGATTTCTTTGACAATACCAATACCTTCGTGGCCAAGAACGCGACCTGGCACCTTGCCAAAGTCACCGTGCGCGACGTGCAGATCCGTATGGCAGACACCGCAATATTCGATGTCAACGAGAGCTTCCCCTGTTTCAAGCGGACGCATTTCTTTATTTTCAACGAGTTGGACATTGGTTCCCTCTGGATTTACAACAACTGCTTTCATAAGTAGTTTCCTCCTGTTATTTAGTTTTTGATTATGTTAATTACATCACAAAATCAAACAAATGGCAAACGCTTACAAAACTAAGCGTGAATTCACTATAATATTCTGACATAGCTGATAAGCTCCTATTTTTAAAGCTTTTTGCAACTAACGGAGTTTGAGGGAAGAAAAAAATAAAAGACAAACTCTCGAACAGAGTTTGCCTAATTGTCTATTTTTATAAAAAGAGTTTGTTTAGCTCGTGGGCGACGCCATCTTGGTCATTGGTCAAAGATAACTGCTGGTCAGCGTATGGAAGAAGGTCAGTATTAGCATTTTTCATGGCATAGCCAGTGCCAGCAAAGGACAGCATCTCAGTATCATTTTGTTCATCGCCAAAGGCAATCAGATTTTTACGGTCTACATTGAGAATATTAAGTAGGTATTGAAGGGCAAAGGCCTTATTGACCCCTTTGGGAGCACACTCTAGGATGTTGAGTGGGCCGCCCCAAGAGTTGATAGAAAGTTCATGCTGGTAAAAAGCATTCATTTCCTCTGCCAGAGCATATTTATCAGCTGCTCGCGTCTGCAGGAGAATGGCGTTAGGATTCTCCGTTACAAGATTGGCTTGAAACTGGTTTTCAGGTTTGAAAGCATCGATGCCAAAGAGCTTAGGATCAGCGATTTCTTCGTTGGGATTGGTGATATAGAATTTATTGCGGTATTCGCCGGCAATGAAATCCGCTTCAATCTCATCCCTGCGCTTAACCATATCCAGCAGAAAGGACTTATCCAGCGTCAGCGATTTTTCAAAGTCCCATTTCTTTTCTGGAATGTGGGTCAGAGAGCCATTGAAGTTGATCATGGGCGTATTGAGCTCTAATTCTTTGTAATAGTTCAAAGCCATGCGGTAGGGCCGGCCTGTTGTGATAATGACCTTGTGGCCCTTTTGGGAAATTTTTTTGATGGTTTCTTTGGTGAAATCAGACAGATTGCTGTTAGAGTCCAGCAAGGTTCCGTCCAAGTCCACAGCGATTACTTTTTTTGTCATGTGAGTCTCTTTTCAGTGATAATACAGACTATTATAACAGAATTCAGTGTAAATAACACGACTTATGGTATAATGGTGCTCTAATCAGTCACAATTATGACACACCAAGGAGGAGCTTTTTGTATGCGTAAACCAATCATGATTCATGCTCTTTTTCTGATGATTGCCTTTTTTATCTATATCCAATCTCTAAATGGCGGTCCGACCTATCTCATCTGGAATATGACCTTGGCCTTAATCAGCTATGATGCAGCTGTCTTGACACTTTTATTCAAGAAGCAGAAGTGGGTATATCCTCTTCTTTTCCTCTTGTGGTTGCTTTTCTTCCCCAACACTTTCTATATGATTACTGATTTGATTCATATGACTTGGGTGGCAGATGTTCTGAGTAAGCCAAGTGTTTTCCTGCTCTTTTTAGCTTTTGTTTCCAGTATTTTATTCGGTATTTTCTGTGGTATGGAGAGTTGGTATGTCATCAAGGAACGCTGGAAGCTTTAACTGGTATTTGGACTTGTTGCTGATGGCTGCTCTGTCGGCTGTGTCCAGTCTGGCTATCTACATAGGACGTTATGATCGTCTCAATAGCTGGGATTTATTGCTTCATCCTCAGCTGGTTCTACAGAAGCTCTTGCAAACTTTGCAGCCTGATCGTCTGCCTTTCATTCTTGGATTTTACTTTTTTGCAGTTTATGAGTTTGGTATTTCTGATGAGAGATAATAAAAAATAAGAAAAGCGAGACATTCATCTTGAAAAAGTGAATGTTTTTTATTATAATTTAAATTATCGTTCGTAAATAAACGAAATTCGATCTGTTTTTCTTTGTTATTTGAACTAGATATTATAAATTTTACTCAAAAGGAGATTTGTTGAAAAATGGATAAATTTTTCAAACTGACCGAAAAAGGAACAGATGTTCGGACAGAAGTTTTGGCGGGTCTGACGACTTTCTTTGCCATGTCCTATATTTTATTTGTCAATCCCGCCATGTTGGCTCAGACTGGTATGCCCAAGCAGGGTGTTTTCCTAGCTACGATTATCGGGGCTGTTGCCGGGAACCTTAATGATGGCCTTTCTTTGCCAATCTGCCTTATGCGCAGGCACCGGGCATGGGGTTGAATGCCTTTTTCACGTTCACGGTCGTCTTTGCCTTGGGCTACACTTGGCAGGAAGCCTTGGCTATGGTCTTTATCTGCGGGATTATTTCGCTCATTATCACTCTGACCAAGGTGCGCAAGATGATTATTGAGTCAATTCCAGGCTCCTTGCGAGCAGCTATTTCAGCTGGAATCGGGGTCTTTCTGGCCTATGTAGGTATTAAAAATGCTGGCTTACTCAAGTTTTCAATCGATCCAGGCAATTATACAGTAGCTGGCAAGGGAGCAGATAAGGCTGCAGCGGCTATTACGGCTAATTCAGCAGCAACTCCAGGTCTGGTAGACTTTAACAATCCAGCGGTCATTGTAGCCTTGGTTGGTCTCGCCATCACAATCTTCTTTATCGTGAAAAATATCAAGGGTGGTGTTATCCTATCCATCCTAGTAACGACTGTGGTAGCTATTCTGGTTGGCTTGGTTGATTTGTCAGCTATTGACTTTGGGCAGAATAACATTGGCACTGCTGTTAGTGAATTGGGACAGATTTTTGGGGTGGCAGTAGGTCCGAAAGGTCTGGGTGCCCTCTTGGCAGATTCAGCTCGCTGGCCTCAGACATGTATGGCCATTCTGGCTTTCTCCTTGACAGATATTTTTGATACCATTGGTACCTTAATCGGTACAGGTGAAAAGGTCGGGATTGTGGCGACTTCTGGGGAAAACCATGAATCAGAAGGCTTGGATAAGGCTCTCTATTCAGACCTCATCGGGACCTCTATCGGAGCTATTGCTGGAACCTCTAACGTGACGACTTATGTGGAGTCTGCAGCTGGTATCGGAGCTGGCGGCCGAACAGGTCTGACCGCCTTGGTCGTAGCTATCTGCTTTGCGGTGTCAAGCTTCTTTAGCCCGCTCTTAGCCATTGTTCCTAACGCTGCAACTGCACCGATTCTGATTATTGTTGGGATTATGATGCTGGCTAGTCTGAAAAATATCCATTGGGATGATATGACGGAAGCCATTCCAGCTTTCTTTACTTCTATTTTTATGGGCTTTGCCTATTCTATCACTCACGGGATCGCAGCTGGATTTATCACCTACACCTTGGTCAAAGTCTTCAAAGGTCAAGCCAAGGATGTGCATTCTATGATTTGGATTTTGGATCTTCTATTTATTTTGAATTTCGTAAATCTGGCTTTAAATTAGGTCTAAACATTGCTGGATTTCCTTGATTTTAGTACCCTTTGTATAGGATATGTTTTTGGTATAAAAAATCAGCTTTTCCTAGCTGATTTTTCTTTTGCAAAATTAAGCAGAAAAAAATTTTTTCTGGTATAATAAGAGAATGTTTAGTCATAATGAGGAAGAATTAATCCAGTGGGGTCAGCGTCTGGGCACATTGCTTCAGGCAGGGGACATACTGGTTTTAACGGGAGATTTAGGAGCAGGAAAGACAACCTTTACCAAGGGTCTGGCTCTAGGTTTGGGTATCAGTCAGATGATTAAAAGTCCAACCTATACCATTGTTCGGGAATACGAGGGGCGCTTGCCACTCTATCATTTGGATGTCTACCGCATCGGAGACGATCCAGACTCCATTGATTTGGATGACTTTCTCTTCGGGGAAGGTGTGACAGTCATTGAATGGGGAGAGCTGCTGGGAGAAAATCTGCCTGAAGACTATCTCAAATTAAGCCTCTTAAAAAAGGAAGACGGGCGTGAATTGGTTTTTGAAGCCGAAGGAAAGCGAGCTCAAGAGCTAATTGAGGGACTGCAGAATGACTGAATATGAATTATGCTTGCGTGAAGCAGAAAAAACAGATGCTGCTGAGCTGATTGCCTTCCTCAATCAGGTCGGGTCTGAGTCAGATTATATGACGCTGGATGAGGCTGGAATTTTGATGAATCAAGAGCAGATGGCTTCATTCATTGAGCATCAGGCTGCTTCTAGTAATCAGCTTTATCTGTTGGCGCTTTTAAATGGTGAGATTGCTGGCCTTGTCAGCATCACAGCTGATTTCCATGAGCGAATTCGCCATATTGGTCAAGTCTTTGTTGTAGTGAAGAAAGCTTTCTGGAATCAAGGACTGGGACGCATATTGCTGGAAGAGGCACTGACTTGGGCAGAAGATTCTCAAGTTATTAGACGTTTGGAATTGAGCGTTCAGGTTAGAAATGAACGAGCAGTTCACCTCTATAAAGATTTAGGATTTGAAATTGAAGGCTTACAAAAAAGAGGAGCCTATTTAAAAGAAGGGATATTTCTTGATGTTTACCTGATGGGTAAACTGATAGACTAAAAAAGATATGTTTAAAAAGATTATAATGATGTTTCTCAGCTTCCTTGTCGTAACGACAGCTGGTATCGGTACTTATGCTTGGACAATCTATGGTCAGTCAACAGATGAGCTGTCCAAGACTTATAAGGGCTTGGGAAATGAGACAGATGTCATTTCTGCGACTAAGCCCATGACCATCTTTGCTGATGGGTGTAGATACAGGGAGCGGCTCCCGCGAGGATACTTGGGTCGGGAACAGCGATACCATGATTCTCCTGAGTGTCAATCCAAAGACCAAGAAAACGGTCATGATGAGTTTGGAACGTGATATTCTGACTCAGATTGATGAGAACGGTCAGACAGTTGAAGCCAAGCTGAATGCAGCCTATGCAACTGGCGGAGCAGAGTTAGCCATTTCGACTATTGAGGGCTTGATGAATATCCACATCGACCGCTATGTGATGATCAATATGCAGGGCTTGGTTCAGCTAGTAGATGCAGTAGGGTGGGATTGAGGTCAATAATACCTTTGACTTCCCAATTTCTATTGAGGATAATGAGCCTGAGTATACTGCTAAGGTTGAGCCTGGAAAGCAAACCATCAATGGTGATCAGGCACTGGTCTATGCCCGCATGCGCTATCAGGATCCAGAGGGTGACTATGGCCGCCAAAAGCGTCAACGTGAAGTAATTAAGAAAGTGGTTGAAAAAGTTCTCAGTCTCAACAGTGTCAGCCATTATCAGGCTATTTTAAAAGCTGTCAGCAGCAATATGCAGACCAATATCGCGCTTGATTCAAAAAGCATTCCCCAACTGCTAGGCTATCAGGATGCTTTTAAGAACATCAAGTCTGAGCAGCTGCGTGGAGAAGATGCGACCTTGCCTGACGGTGGAAGCTATCAGCTGGTGACATCAGAGCATTTGCTGAGTATGCAGAATCTAATCCGCAAGTCTCTGGGCTTGGACACAGTCAAGAGTCTGAAGACCAATGCTGTTCTCTATGAAGATATTATGGGCGGCAACAGTCTAAGAAGCAGCAATAGCAGCAGTGCGTCTAGCAGTACAGAAAGCAATAGTAACTACGTGCCTCCTTATAGTCAGCCAACTTATAATAATGGCTATGAGAATTACTCTTATCCGACTACAGATACAACAGTTGGAACTACGAATACGACTCCAGTTGCTCCAGCGGCTTCCTCCGCCCCAGCGACAGATGTTAGTGTCAGCGCCCCACAAAGTCAGCCAGTAGTCAATGCGACTACAGAGTAAAAAGTTAAATATAAAAAGAGGCCGGGACAAAATGTCTCGGTCTCTTTTGGTTATGACGGGAAAGCTCTTGACACGGTGGCTGATTGGAAGTATTGTTCCCCTATCATCCACCTTTTCTCTATCAAGACTCGTACTTTTCCCAGATGTCTTTGACTTGCTGGATCTGCACCTGAGCCTGATTTTCAAGGACTTTATATTTATAAGTAAGATCTTGAGCCATGTCTTTGACTTGCTCTTTTTGCTCTTGAATGATGGCAATATTTCGTTGAATATTGGCTAGACTGTCCTTTACTTTGTCTAGACTATCTGTTGTTTCAATGATTTCTTCTTGGATTTTTTGACGGTTTTCAACCAGCTTGTAGCTGGCTGCTGCGGCACCGATAAATAGGAAAATATTTGAAAGTTTCATATTCCCTCCTTAAGCTTGCGCAATCTTATCAGCTAATTCGGCCAGAGCTGGGAAGTCTGGTTCGTGGGCTGCGAAAGTAATCTTGAGATCATCTGCATCACTGTAGCGTGGTGCCAAATGCACATGGGTATGAAAGACAGTCTGTCCAGCAATTTCTTCGTTGTTGTTGATAATATTCATACCAGCTGCGCCTGTGGCTTTCATCACCTTACGGGCAATGTCAGGTACGCGAGCGAAGAGCTGACTGGTGCTGTCAGCATCCATATCCAGCACATTTCGGAAATGCTCTTTAGGGACAACCAAGGTATGACCTGGTGTTACCTGGGAAATATCCAGAAAAGCAAGGACTTTCTCGTCTTCATAGACTTTAGAAGAAGGGATTTCTCCGGCAATAATTTTACAAAAAATACAATCAGCCATAAATGGTACCTCTATTCGCTAGATTTTGTTATAATATAAGAACCATTATACCAGAATTCGGAGAAAATATGTTAGAAATCAAAGAGCTTACGGGCGGCTATGTTAATATCCCGGTTTTAAAGGATGTCAGCTTTGAAGTGGGCAATGGCCAGCTGGTTGGTCTTATTGGTCTCAATGGTGCGGGCAAGTCCACGACTATCAATGAGATTATCGGTCTTCTGACGCCTTATAAGGGGCAGATTCAAATTGATGGACTGGAGCTGCGGACCAATCCCAGCGATTACCGCAAGAAGATCGGTTTTATTCCGGAAACGCCTAGTCTCTACGAAGAATTGACCCTGCGCGAGCACATTGAGACAGTAGCTATGGCATACGATATTGAGCAGGAGACAGCTTTTAAGCGCGTGGATAAGTTACTGGAAATGTTCCGACTTAAGGAAAAACTGGATTGGTTCCCTGTTCACTTTTCAAAAGGGAATGAAGCAAAAAGTGATGATTATCTGTGCTTTTGTAGTTGATCCCAGCCTTTTTATTGTGGATGAGCCTTTTTTCTGGGTCTGGATCCAGTAGCGATTGCAGACCTTATCCAGCTCTTGGGATGAGGAAAAGAAGAAGGGCAAGTCCATTCTGATGAGCACCCATGTTCTGGACTCTGCTGAGAAGATGTGCGATAGTTTTGTAATCTTGCACAAGGGTCAAGTGCGGGCCAAGGGCAGCTTGACTGAGTTGCGTGCTCAATTTCAAATGCCGGATGCTAGTCTGAAATGACATCTATCTAGCCCTGACAGGAGAGGCAGCGCTATGAAAGAATTATTTGCCAAACGAAAACAGGATTTTCGTCAGCAATGTCTGAAATACCTGCGCTATGTTTTTAATGACCATTTTGTGCTCTTTCTACTGATTTTTATGGGATTTTTAGGTGTTCAGTACAGTCAGCTTTTGCGACATTTTCCGACCAATCACCTACCCATTATTGCTAGTCTGGCTATTTCTATCGGTCTTTATCTTGCCTTTTGGACGGATTGCGACCTATCTGGAAAAGCCGGATGCTCTTTTTCTCTTAGTCAGAGAAGCAGAAGTCAGAGCTTTTATCAAAGCTCAGATTCTACGTTCCTACCTTTTGTACGCAGTCTTACAGACTGGGCTATTACTGCTGTTAGCTCCTCTTTTTCTGGCTCTGGGATTGCCTATATGGGGCTTCGGGCTCTACTGTCTCCTTATGATAGTCTTGAAATGGTTTTTGTTTCAGGCTAAAGCCAAGAAGTTCTTTACTGAAAATGGCCTAGATTGGCAGGTGCTAATCGCTTATGAGGCAGCCCGAAAGCAGACGATTCTGCGCTTCTTTGCTCTCTTTACCAATGTTAAAGGCATTTCAAACAGTGTCAAGCGCCGGGCCTATCTGGATGGTTTGACGAGACTTGTGGGCAAGCAGCATAGCAAGACCTGGCAGAATCTCTTTTTGCGCTCTTACTTGCGAAATGGAGACTTGTTTGCTCTGACCTTGAGACTGCTCTTTTTGGCTCTTTTGGCCTTGGTTTTTGTCAGTCAAGCTTGGATTGCTGCAGCTTTTGCGGTCTTGTTTAATTACCTCTTGCTCTTCCAGCTAACAGCCTTGTACGAAGCTTTTGACTATCAGTTTTTGACCCAGCTTTTTCCGATAGAAAGAGGGGAAAAGCTGAAGGGAGCAAGACAAATTATCACTTCGATTGGCATCAGCGTTCTCTTGGCTGAAGTGCTGACTGCTCTGCTATTTTTCCAAGACAAGACAGCAGTGCTGGCCATGCTGGGAGCGACTGCCCTACTCTATCTGTTCTATCTGCCGTTTAAGTTACGGAGATTGGTTGACTAAAAGAGGTAAAATTAGTAAAATGATAAAGAAACTTTTTACGGAGGGGAAATATGGACTTGGTTGATAACGAGCTGACCCTGACACCGATAGCTGGTAAGAGCGGAAAGGCCTATATGGGGACTTATCCCGACGGGGGGCGCGTTTTCGTCAAGATGAATACAACCCCTATCTTAGCAGGCTTAGCTCGAGAACAAATCGCACCGCAGCTTTTGTGGAGCCGCCGGATGCCGGATGGCAATGTTATGAGCGGGCAGGAGTGGCTTTCAGGCACTATTCTGACCCCAAATGATATGTCCAAAAAGCAAGTAATCAATATTTTGACACGGCTGCATCGCTCGCGCCCATTGATGACGCAGCTGACCAAGCTGGGCTATACTTTGGAAACGCCGACTGATTTGCTGAATGCTTGGCTCAATCAAGTGCCGCTTGCTTTGAGGAATAATCAATATCTGCAATCGGTTATCCGCGACCTACGCCAGACAGTACCAGCCTTTCCGTGAGGACTACGCGACCATCGTTCACGGAGATGTGCGCCACAGCAACTGGGTAGAGACCGACAGCGGGCTTATTTACTTGGTGGATTGGGATTCTGTGCGCCTGACAGACAGGATGATGGATGTAGCACATATTTTAAGCCATTATGTGCCTGATTCAGGTTGGCAAGAGTGGCTGAGTGCTTATGGCTATAAATATAATCAGACTGTTTTCAATAAGCTATATTGGTTTGGACAGTATTCTTATCTGATGCAGATTGCCAAATACTATGAAAACAATGATTTAGAAAATGTGAACCGGGAGATTTATGCATTACGAAACTTCCGTTCCAAATACGGAAAAGGACAATGAGAGTAAGGAATCGTAAGGGAGCGACGGAACTGCTAGAGGCGCATCCCCAGTATGTGATTTTAAATCCAGCAGACGCCAAGGGCAGATGGCAGGAGATTTTTGGCAACGACCATCCCATTCATGTAGAGGTTGGCAGCGGTAAAGGAGCTTTTGTATCCGGCATGGCCAAGGCCAATCCAGAGGTCAATTACATCGGGATTGATATTCAGAAATCGGTCCTCAGCTATGCCTTGGACAAGGTGCTAGCAACGGATGTGCCCAATATCAAGCTTCTCTGGGTAGATGGTTCGGATCTGACTGATTATTTTGAAGAGGGCGAGATTGACCGCCTCTATCTGAACTTCTCGGATCCTTGGCCCAAGAAACGTCATGAAAAGCGCCGTCTGACCTATCAGTCCTTTCTGGCGACCTATCAGCAGATTTTGCCGGAAAATGGGGAAATCCACTTCAAAACGGACAATCGTGGTCTTTTTGAGTATAGCCTAGTAAGCTTTTCACAGTATGGTATGAAGTTAAAGGGCGTATGGTTGGATTTGCATGCCAGCGACTTCGAGGATAATGTCCTGACTGAGTATGAGCAGAAATTTGCTAACAAGGGACAAGTCATCTACCGGGTGGAAGCAGCATTTGAATAAGAAAGAGTCTTCTGGGGAAAGTCCTTGAAGCCTTTTTTATTGGGAAAGAATTCTACTTAAAAATAAGAGTATTTTAAGTGGCATTCTGTCTTTAAAAGCTTGCACAGCATATTTCCCTTGCATTCTGGGACTTGTCGTGCTATAATAGTAGTAATGAATAAGAAAAGAGAGGCGAGGAACTATCTTCGCCTCTTATCTGTGAGGAGGTGTCGTCATATCGCAACGATTGTTGAATTGGTGAGGGAGGTTATTGAACCAGCCATTTTGGCCCCCTATGAATTAGTCGATATTGAGTACGGAAAGATGGGCGGGGACTACGTTCTCAGTGTCTTTGTGGACAAGCCCGAAGGTATTACGGTCAATGATACAGCGGATTTGACGGATATTATCAGTCCGCTCTTGGATCAAATCAGCCAGATCCCTTCCCGGAACAGTATTTTCTGGAAGTGACCAGTCCAGGCTTGGAGCGTCCGCTCAAGACCAAGGAACAGCTAGCCGATGCAGTTGGCAGTTATATCCATGTCAGTCTCTATAAGGCTGTTGACAAGCAGAAAGTCTTTGAAGGAACCTTGCTGAGCTTTGAAGAGGATGTTCTGCACATGGAATATCTGGACAAGACTCGCAGAAAAGAAGTCGAAATTCCCTACAGTCTGGTTTCCAAAGCCAGATTAGCCGTTAAGTTTTAGCCGCAGAAGCAATATAGAAAAGAAAGGAACACTTTTGTTTCGGCAAAAGTCATATGAAAATGAGTAAAGAAATGCTAGAGGCCTTCCGCATTTTGGAAGAAGACAAAGGAATCAAGAAAGAAGATATCATTGACGCAGTGACTGAGTCACTCCGCTCAGCCTATCGTCGTCGCTATGGTCAGGCGGACAGCGCAGCCATTGAGTTTGACGAAAAGTCAGGAGATTTCCGTGTCTATACTGTTCGCGAAGTCGTGGACGAGGTCTTTGACAGCCGTTTGGAAATCAGCCTCAAAGATGCCTTGGCTATCAGTTCAGCCTATGAGTTGGGAGATAAGATCAAGTTTGAAGAAGCACCAGCTGAATTTGGCCGTGTCGCTGCTCAGTCAGCCAAGCAAACCATCATGGAAAAGATGCGCAAGCAGACCCGAGCAATCACCTACAATACCTATAAAGAGCATGAAAATGAAATCATGAGCGGGACGGTGGAGCGCTTTGACAATCGCTTTATCTATGTCAATCTAGGCAGCATTGAAGCGCAGCTATCGAAACAAGACCAGATTCCTGGTGAGGTCTTTGCCTCTCATGACCGCATCGAAGTCTTTGTCTACAAGGTAGAAGACAATCCTCGCGGCGTCAATGTCTTTGTAAGCCGCAGCCATCCAGAAATGATCAAGCGCTTGATGGAGCAGGAAATCCCTGAAGTCTATGACGGAACTGTGGAAATCATGAGCGTATCGCGGGAAGCAGGCGATCGGACCAAGGTAGCGGTTCGCAGTCACAATCCTAATGTGGATGCCATTGGTACAATCGTCGGACGCGGTGGAGCCAATATTAAGAAAATTACTAGCAAGTTCCATCCTGCCAAATACGATCCCAAGAGCGGTCGTATGGTACCGACTGAAGAAAATATCGACGTCATCGAGTGGGTAGCAGATCCAGCTGAATTTATCTACAACGCTATTGCTCCTGCCGAGGTTGACCAAGTTATCTTTAATCAAGAAGATAACAAGCGGGCCTTGGTTGTCGTACCGGACAGCAAGCTTTCTCTGGCTATCGGCCGCCGCGGACAGAACGTTCGCTTGGCAGCTCATTTGACAGGCTTTAGAATTGATATCAAGTCTGCCACTGAGTTTGAAGAAATGGAAGCAGCCAATGAACTGGGCGGATTTGCTCAGGAAGCTGAAGAAATTCTTGCGGATGCAGCTGTTCTAGAGACAGAAGTTTCAGCAGCAGAAGCAACAGACTTTGACGCAGCTGCAGAGGAAACTGTACTGGAAACAGCTGATTTAGAAAGCGAAGCTGAAGAACTAGATTAAGGGGGCTGGAATGGCAAAAACAAGAAAAATCCCTTTAAGAAAATCAGTGGTGTCCAATGAAGTGATTGACAAGCGCGATTTATTGCGGATTGTCAAGAACAAGGAAGGTCAAGTCTTTATCGATCCGACAGGCAAGGCCAACGGCCGTGGAGCCTATATCAAGCTGGATAATCAGGAAGCTCTTCAAGCCAAGAAGAAGCGGGTCTTTAACCGCAGCTTCAGTATGGAAGTGGATGAGGCTTTCTATGATGAGTTAATCGCTTATGTTGATCATAAGGTCAAAAGAAGAGAGTTAGGTCTTGAATAAAGAGAAACTTGCAAATATGCTGGGACTGGCTCAGCGGGCTGGCCGTATCATTTCTGGTGAGGAGCTGACCGTCAAGGCTATCCAGGAGGGAAAAGCACATCTGGTCTTTTTGGCCCAGGATGCAGCTCCTAATCTCAGCAAGAAAATCACTGATAAAAGTCGTTACTACCAAGTAGAAGTATCAACCGTGTTTTCAACACTGGAATTAAGCTCTGCCATTGGCAAGGCCAGAAAAGTGCTCGCCGTGACAGATGCTGGTTTTACAAAGAAAATGAGGTCTCTTATGTAATAGAAGAGGAGGACAAGATTTGTCTAAAGTAAGATTGTATGAAATCGCCAAAGAACTGGGAAAAGAAAGCAAGGAGGTAGTGGCTCGTGCTAAGGAGCTGGGTCTGGATGTCAAGAGTCATTCGTCCAGCGTAGAAGCTGACGCTGGTGAGCGAATCAAATCCAGTTTTACGAAAGCAGCCGCACCTCAAGCTCCTGCAGAAAAGCCTGCAGCAGCTCAGCCATCGCCGCAAAAAACTCCTTCCAAAGAGGCGGCGCCAGTCAAGGCAGAACAGACAGAAGCAAAAGCAGCTGCTAAGCCAGAAGCGAAAGCAGAAACGGTAGCGCCTGTCAAGCGCCCGCAAAGCCGGAACTTTAAGGCAGAGCGTGAAGCGAGAGCCAAAGAAGAGGCAGAGCGTCGGAAGCAGCAAGGCAACCGCAAACCACAAAATAAAGAGCAAGGCAAGCGTGAGGACCGCGATAATCGAAATAAGAATCGCGGAAACCGCAACGACCGAGATAGGGGCAATCATCCAAATGACCGTCGCGATAATCGTGGTCAAGATAGCCGCCGCAATGGTCAGAATCATCAAGGATTTAACGGTCAAAACCGCCAACAGCCTCAAGGACCGAAGATTGACTTTAAGGCTCGGGCAGCAGCTTTGAAAGCAGAGCAGAATGCTGAATATGCTCGCTCAAGTGAGGAACGCTTTAAGCAAGCACAGGAAGCTAAAGAAGTTATGGAACGGCAAAACCGCCGCAAGGAGCAACCTAAGGCAGAAGCAAGTGCACCAGTTCAGCCTGCTGCAGCTCCATCTGCTCCAGCAGCCAATCCAAGCCCAGCGCCATCTGCTGTGGATACGCGTCGTAAGAAGCAAGCTCGACCAGATAAGAAGCGCGATGATTTTGATCGCGAAGAAGAAGGTCCAAGAAAACAACAAAAGAATCGAAGCAGTCAAAATCAAGTGAGAAATCAAAGAAATAGTAATTGGAATAAAAACAAGAAAAATAAAAAAGGAAAGGGCAACAATAATCAGGCACCAAAACCTGTTACAGAACGTAAGTTCCATGAGTTGCCAACTGAATTTGAATATACAGACGGAATGACCGTTGCAGAAATTGCAAAACGGATCAAGCGCGAGCCAGCTGAAATTGTCAAGAAACTCTTTATGATGGGCGTAATGGCAACGCAAAACCAATCTCTTGACGGCGATACTATTGAGCTCCTCATGGTGGACTACGGTATTGAAGCTAAGAAGAAGGTGGAAGTTGACACAGCTGACATTGAGCGCTTCTTCGTAGAAGAAGGTTATATCAACCAAGATGCCTTGGTAGAGCGTCCGCCAGTTGTAACCATCATGGGACACGTTGACCATGGTAAAACAACCCTCTTGGATACCCTGCGTAACTCTCGCGTAGCAACAGGTGAAGCAGGTGGTATCACTCAGCACATCGGTGCTTACCAGATTGAGGAAAGCGGCAAGAAGATTACTTTCTTGGATACGCCTGGACACGCGGCCTTTACTTCTATGCGGGCCCGTGGTGCCTCTGTTACAGATATCACTATCCTGGTCGTGGCGGCTGATGACGGTGTTATGCCGCAAACGATCGAAGCGATCAACCACTCCAAAGCCGCTGATGTCCCAATCATCGTAGCTATCAACAAGATCGATAAGCCAGGAGCGAATCCTGAGCGCGTGATTGGTGAATTGGCTGAGCATGGTGTCATGTCAACAGCCTGGGGCGGAGATTCTGAATTTGTAGAAATCTCAGCGAAATTCAATCAAAATATCGACAGCTTGCTTGAAACAGTCCTCTTAGTGGCTGAAATTCAAGAACTCAAGGCAGATCCGACTGTTCGAGCGATTGGTACAGTTATCGAAGCCCGTCTGGATAAAGGAAAAGGTGCTGTCGCAACCCTTCTGGTTCAGCAGGGAACTCTGAATGTGCAGGATCCAATCGTTGTTGGTAATACCTTCGGTCGGGTTCGGGCTATGACCAATGATCTAGGCCGTCGCGTTAAGGTGGCAGGACCATCGACACCGGTTTCCATCACTGGTCTCAATGAAACTCCGATGGCTGGTGACCACTTTGCGGTCTATGAAGATGAAAAAGCTGCACGTGCAGCCGGTGAAGAACGTGCCAAACGTGCTCTTCTCAAACAGCGTCAAGCTACTCATCGCGTCAGTCTGGAAAAATCTCTTTCGATACCCTCAAAGCTGGTGAAGTTAAGTCTGTTAATGTTATCATCAAGGCTGATGTACAAGGTTCTGTAGAAGCTCTGTCAGCTTCCCTGCAGAAGATTGAAGTGGAAGGCGTTAAGATTACCATCGTCCACTCAGCGGTTGGTGCTATCAATGAGTCAGACGTAACACTAGCAGAAGCTTCAAATGCCTTCATCATCGGATTTAACGTTCGTCCTACATCTCAAGCTCGCCAGCAGGCAGAAGCTGATGATGTCGAAATCCGTCTCCACAGCATTATCTACAAGGTTATCGAAGAAATGGAAGATGCCATGAAGGGAATGCTGGATCCAGAATACGAAGAAAAAATCATCGGGGAAGCTCTTATCCGCGAGACCTTCAAGGTTTCCAAGGTTGGTACTATCGGTGGATTTATGGTTATCAACGGTAAAGTGACCCGTGATTCCAAGGTTCGCGTTATCCGTGATGGCGTCGTGATTTACGATGGAGAGCTTGCCAGCCTCAAGCACTTCAAGGATGATGTTAAGGAAGTTACTAACGGCCGCGAAGGTGGACTCATGATTGATGGTTACAATGACATTCAAGTAGATGATACGATCGAAGCCTATATCATGGAAGAAATTAAGAAATAAGATAAGAAGTAGGTTAAAAACTCGCAGTGAAATCATATTTGGTGGAAGTTGATACTTCTAGTTCCACATCTTTTTCACAAAGAGTTTAGATCGAATTTCATTCATTAAAACTAAAATATAAGCTAGGCCTAGCCTAGCTTATATTGCAGAAGAGAAAAATTAGAAAGGAAATCTCATGGCAAACAATTTTCGTACAGACCGTGTCGGCATGGAAATCAAGCGCGAAGTCAATGAAATCTTGCAGAAGAAAGTTCGTGATCCGCGGGTGCAGGGAGTGACCATCACCGATGTCCAAATGCTGGGCGATCTATCCATGGCCAAGGTCTATTACACGATTATGAGCAATCTAGCCTCTGATAATCAAAAAGCTCAGACCGGTCTGGAAAAAGCGACCGGTACCATCAAGCGAGAGCTAGGTCACAATCTGAAGATGTACAAGATTCCAGATTTGACCTTTGTCAAGGACGAATCCATCGAGTATGGCAATAAAATCGACCAGATGCTGCGCGATTTAGAGAAAAAATAAAGTAGAAACTCAGCTGTTGTGGCTGGGTTTTCTTATTTCTTAATTTAATATAACAATTTTTCGCAAAAATAGGTATATACCATTTACAAATAAAAAAGAAAGAGTTATAATATAGTCAAGAAAACTCAGATATTCAAAAGCGGGAGTTAGAAAGTAGCTATAGAAAGATGCTAGATCTATCACAGGATACCGCTTTGAATGGCAGAGAATACAGAAGTCAAGAAAAAGGGAGGCAGTCTTATGCCTACATATATTAAAGCAGATCAATTTTTCTATCCTCAGGGAATCCGTCAGGGCGGTTATTTAGAGCTGATTGACGGCAAGTTTGGCAAGCTGGTGCAGTCTGTTCCGCAGGATGCAGAGGTCATAGCCTACAGTGGATACTCGATTGCACCAGGTCTGGTGGATACTCATATTCACGGCTTTGGCGGTGTTGATGTGATGGACAATAACATCGAAGGAACTCTTCATACCATGAGTGAGGGTCTCTTGACTACCGGTGTGACCAGCTTTTTACCAACAACCCTGACTTCGTCCTATGAGCGACTCTTAGCAGTAACTGAAAATATCGGTGCTCGCTATCAAGAAGCCAGCGGGGCCAAGATTCGCGGTCTCTATTTTGAAGGGCCTTACTTCACCGAAAAGTATAAGGGTGCCCAAAACCCTGCCTATATGAAAGATCCTAGCATGGATGAGTTTCGTGCTTGGCAGAAGGCTGCAAATGGCTTGCTGAATAAGATTGCTCTCGCGCCAGAGCGTGATGGCGTGGAGGAATTTGTCCGTACGCTGACAGATGAAGGCGTGACCGTTGCTCTGGGGCATTCTAACGCAACCTTTGATGAAGCCAAAACTGCGGTCGAAGCTGGTGCCAGTGTCTGGGTGCATGCTTACAATGGTATGCGGGGCTTGACCCACCGGGAGCTGGGCATGGTTGGTGCCATGTACGAGCTGCCTCACACTTATGCGGAGCTGATTTGTGATGGCCACCATGTGGACCCTAAGGCCTGTGACATCTTGCTCAAGCAGAAGGGACATGAAAATATTGCCCTCATTACTGACTGTATGACCGCAGGAGGTCTTGAAGATGGTGACTACATGCTGGGAGAATTTCCAGTGGTTGTGGCGGATGGAACAGCTCGGCTCAAGTCAACGGGCAATCTAGCTGGCTCTATCCTCAAGCTCAAGGACGGATTGAAAAATGTGGTCAAATGGGGCATTGCCAATCCTCATCAGGCGGTTATGATGGCTAGCCTGATTCCAGCAAAATCAGTCCATATTGATGATGTCTGTGGACAGATCAAGGAAGGCTACGATGCTGACTTTATCGTTTTAGATAAAGATTTAGAGCTGGTAGCTACTTATCTTGATGGTCAAGAACGATTCCATGTATGAGAACCGCAGGTATTTAAATTAGTCTCCTTATATTTTTCAGAAAGAGCAGGGCAACCTGTTCTTTTTGGTTGGCAGACAGCTTGATAGACTTCTCCTAGATTTGAATTGCTTTCTTAGGCGTGTTATAATGAGACTATAATGTAAACAGGAGTAGACTATGAAACGAATTGATGCGAAATTTTTGATAATGGGACTTGTTTTGCTGCTGGCGGGACTGATTTTTGGACGAATCTTGATCCTTGTCGCAGGAGCAGCTTTCATTATCTATAGCTTTTTCAGTAAAGGGATGGAGCCAACCAAGGAAAATATCTTTAAACCTAAGCCAATACTGAAGAAAAAGGAAAAGAAGTGAGCAGTTCTGCTCTTGTAATCACTGTAGCAGCTGCCTTGTTGAAGGCAAGCAGTAGATGGAACTTATAAAGGAGACGTGAGATGAGAGAATATCTTTTGAACAATGGCATAGGCATTCCAGTGCTGGGCTTTGGTACTTGGAAGGCTCAGGATGGCGAAGAAGCTTATCAGGCAACATTAGCCGCTCTCAAGGCAGGCTATCGGCATATTGATACGGCAGCTATCTATAAGAACGAAGAGAGTGTCGGACGGGCAATCAAGGACAGCGGCATTCCGCGGGAGGAGCTCTTCATCACGACCAAGCTTTGGAATGACATTCATACTTATGAGGAGGCTCAAGAGGCCTTTGCTGCCTCAATGGAGCGGTTGGGACTGGACTATCTGGACCTCTACCTCATCCACTGGCCTAATCCCAAACCCCTGAGGGAAAACGATGCTTGGAAAAAGCGCAATGCCGAAGTCTGGCGGGCTATGGAAGATCTTTATAATCTCGGTAAGATTCGAGCGATTGGCGTCAGCAATTTCCTGCCTCATCACTTAGAAGCCTTGCTTGAAACAGCGCGCATGACTCCAGCTGTCAATCAAATCCGCCTGGCTCCAGGTGTCTATCAGACAGAAGCGGTGAACTTCTGCCGTGAGCATGAGATTTTACTGGAAGCTTGGGGACCATTTGGTCAAGGTGAGCTCTTCCAAAATCCAGCCGTACAGGCTGTGGCAGATAAGTATAGCAAGACTATTGCCCAAGTCGCTCTAGCTTGGAGCTTGCAGGAAGGCTTCCTGCCCCTGCCTAAGTCGGTCACTCCGAGACGGATTGCCAGCAATCTGGACTGCTTTGGCATCAAGCTAGATGCTGCTGACTTGGAAGTGCTCAAATGTCAGCGGTTTGACCGGTGGCGCTCCAAATCCGGATGGGATGGATTTTTAGATGAAAATCCGATTCTATCGAAGTTCAGATAGAGAAGACTTGCAGTCCTACCGTTTAACCGACTTGAGATTTACCATTCATCCGAGCCAGGCTGTCGCTGACTTAGAAAATCGCTATGCTATCTTGGGTCTTGAAGAACATCAAATCGTAACCTTTCTGATTTTGGATGCTGGGGAAGAGAAGTTTACTTATGGCGGTCAGCCAGATAGCCTGCTCCTTCGTAGCTTTTCAACGGATGAAGACTTTCAGATGCGAGGGTACGGTAGTCAGACGCTGAAGCTCTTGCCTGATTTCATAAGAGAGCATTTGCCTATGTATAAAAGCATCATACTAGGCGTCAATGAGAGGAATCAAGTCGCTTCCTACCTCTACCGAGAGACTGGTTTTAGCAAACAGCCCCAGCGGATATTAGGACCAGCTGGCTGGCAGGAAGTATATGAATTAAAAATATAAAGCTATCCCCAGTTTGAAAAGAGCTGGGGATTTTTCATACCTTGGCATGAAAACGCTATAAAATCAAGCCTTTCTATGCTATAATAAAAATCAGAAGCATCATACAAAAATTCTCGTGTAAAGCAGAAGGAAATCAAATGAAAACAAGCCAGGGAATTAGAAATTGAAAAACAGTTGATCCAGCAGTTGGCATCTGGAGAAAGCCAGTGGACCTATCGGAAAGATCTTAAGACAGAGGACCAATTGTGGGAGAATTTTTTTGAGAAACTAGCTCAAAATAATGTCGCCATGTTAGCGGATCATCCCTTGACTGATCAAGAAAAACACCAAATCAAGAATCAGCTCAACTTTGTCAGTTATTATGAGGCGGCCAAGTGGCTAGCAGGAGAAAATGGCATTGCCAAGGTAGAGGTTCAGCGCGAAGATGCTAGTCTTGGTACCATCCGTCTAGCGGTCATCTGGCGGGACAATATCGCTGCTGGAAAATCTAGCTATGAAGTAGTCAACCAAGTCGAGCGAGACAAGGCATACCCTCAAGATCAAGACAGACGAATGGATGTGACTCTTCTTATTAATGGACTTCCTATGATTCACATTGAGCTCAAGAGTCCAGGAGTTGGATTTTTGAAAGCTTTTTATCAGATAGAAAAATACGACCGTGAAGGCAAGTTCCGTGGCATCTACTCGAGCTTGCAGATGTTTGTCGTGACCAATAAGGTCGACACTCGCTATATCGCTGCAGCCCGTGAAAATAAGCTAAACAAACAGTTTCTGACCAAGTGGGTGGATAAGGACAACCGGCCTGTGACTGATCTGACTAGCTTTGCCCATGAGGTCCTCTCCATCCCGCGGGCTCATCAGATGGTCATGCAGTACTCGGTCATAGACGATAGTAAGAAAGCCCTGATCCTCCTGCGCCCTTATCAGATCCATGCCATTGAGGCGGTACAGGATGCTTCTCGTCGTCAAGAGTCGGGCTATATCTGGCACACGACAGGCTCAGGGAAGACCCTGACCTCTTACAAGGTGGCCCGCAATCTCTTGCAGATCCCTGCCATCCAAAAGACCATTTTTGTCGTCGATCGTAGAGATCTGGACCAGCAGACGACCTCGTCCTTCCTCTCATACGCTGCCAATGATGTCATTGATATCGATGAGACCGATAATACTCACGAATTAGTCAAGCGCCTAGGTGGTAACGACAAGCGCGTGGTAGTCACGACCATTCAGAAAATTACGACCATGATGCGCAAATTTGAAGAAGGAAAGTACCAGCGGGATGCTGGGAAGATCAAGAACCTGCGTGTGGCCTTTGTCGTGGATGAGTGCCACCGAGCTGTCACTCCACAAATGCAAAAGGAGATCAAGGCCTACTTCCGAAACTCTCTCTGGTACGGCTTTACAGGAACTCCGATTTTCAAGGAAAACAAACGAAAACAAGTGGGAGACTTGGCTCAAACCACTCACCAACAGTATGGCGAACGCCTACATGAATTCACAGTTAAGGAAGCCATCCATGATGGAGCGGTTCTTGGCTTTAAGGTGGATTATCGAAATACTATCATCTCTGATATGCTGGAGGAAGAGATCCCTGATAGTGCTTATGAGGACAAGGAACACATGCTAGAAGTCCTGGATGCTATCCTCAATAAGAGCCAGCAACAGCTCAATATCCCTAAAGGAGTTGGAAAAAGCTATGATGCTATTTTGACGGTCAAGTCTATTCCACAAGCACAGGCTTATTATAATCTGCTCAAGAGTATCATGGATGGCAAGGAGCGGGTCAAGGTCTCTGAACGGGTCAAACGCCATTTACCAGATTTTTCCAAAGTTTACCATCACTTACTCAGTGTCTGAAAATGAGGAAGAATCCATCGGCTACCAGGAACATATGAAGCAGGTCGTGGAGGACTACAACCAAGAGTTTGGAACGCATTTTAGACTAGCAGATTTGCGGGGCTTTAATACCGATGTCAATAATCGCCTGGCCAGAAAGCAGGATAAGTACCTCTATCGCAATGAGCAGTTGGACCTGGTCATCGTGGTCGATCGTCTCTTGACTGGCTTTGATGCTCCCTGTCTCTCCACGCTCTTTATCGACCGCAAGCCCATGCGACCGCAGGACTTGATCCAGGCCTTTAGCCGGACCAATCGGATCTTTGATGACAAGAAGCGCTTCGGCCATATCATCACCTTCCAGCGCCCTCAGGCCTTTAAGGAAGCCGTCGACAATGCCCTCAAACTTTACTCCAATGGGGGAGAAAATGAGGTTTTGGCTCCAAGCTGGGAAGAAGAAAAAAGCAACTTTCTATCAGCTTGCGGAGAATTTCAAGCTCAAGTTACGGACCATGAAGAAGAGGGAATCGCTATCGAGCAAGCTAGCACAGCTCAGCTGCGCAAAATAGCGAAATCTTACCAAGCCTTTGATAAGTATCTGGCATCTATCCGCGTCTATAATGAATACAAAGAAGAGGAGATTTACCAAGAGACGGGCTTGACTAATGCCAAGCTAGAAAGTTACCTAGGTCTCTATCAAAACATTCTAGCAGAGCTTAAAAGCCGTGTAGATGACGATAATCAAGATGATCCGCTGGATATCCACTATGAGCTTGAGTCTGTCCAGGTCGATGAGATCAACTATGCCTATATCTTGACTCTCATCCAGAGTATGATCCAGCAGGATGACAATGTAGCAGAGCCTCTTAATGATAAGGATGTGGCTGCCGTGGATGGTTATATCCAAGGCTTGAATAGAACCAATCCAGGACTTGCGACAATCATACAAAATCTTTGGACAGAAGTGCAAGCAAATCCAAAACTTTATCGAGGTTTATCCATCACAGGTGTCTTAGATAATATGATTGAGACGGTGATTGACAAACATATCTCCAACTTTGTCAAAAAATGGTATGTCGGAGAGGACGAGCTTCGCTACTATATCCAGCACTACCGCAAAGGCGCTAAGAAGCAAACAGGTGAAAGCCAGCTAACCAAGAGCCAACGCTATAAAGACTACAAGGCAGAAGTAGCAGACGCCCTCAACCCACTTAGCTACAAAAAACAAATCAAAGAAGCCTATACCCAACTGATCGAAGAGGTGATTGAACCTTTGAGGGTTGGGAGGTAAGGGAGTTATTGTGGATAAATTATTAGATAGTTTTGAAACAGTTTTTGGTAATGGGTTTCTAAAATATTTTAAGGAGCAGGAAAAGAAGCACCATTACTTTAAATTGAATGACTATAAAAAACTAATTCAGAAATTTGTTGAGGATGAACAGAGAGAACGAGTTAATTATTATAGCGGGTCCCATGTTCATTTCACTCGTTTTTTGCTTGTTAGTATTGAGAAGTTTAAAAAAATAATGGGAGATCAATAGATTTTTACAGAATTAGATCATAAAGGTAAATTGATTTGGCAGTTGGAACATATTATACCCCCAAAAGTAATTTTTGAAAAGGAAGATTCAGACAAGAATAAATTAGGGAATTTAACCTTGTTACATAGGGATACAAATGTAAAAAAATTTCAGATAAAAAAATTTTGAAGAAAAAAAGAAAGTATTACTTGATAAAGATGAGTCAAAGTTTTATATTAACGAAGTTTTTTTAGAAGAGATAATTTTTAAAAAAATCTGATATTGAAAGTAGATTAGTTGATTTAATTGATGATTTAGGTGAAATTATAAACGATAATTTTGACGTTTATTGCAAAAAAAGTACTAAAAAAATATAATACAAAAAAATATTGAAGCTGAATTTTTAATTTTGTTATTTATACATTATAAGTATATAAAAATGACAATATGTGAGATGAGATAGTGTTAGAATGGCTAAGTGATGGAAAAAAACAATCTACATAAGATATCTAAATCCATTTTTATTACAGGAAACTATAGAATTAAGACAAATTTTTAGATTTGATTTATAATTCCAAAGATAAAGTTGACAATAATGAAATTTATATTGGTTTAATTCCAATCATCTCATCTATTTGTCATGGATGGTTTGAAATATTTAAGGATGAAGACGTACATATTAAAAATTTTTTTAAAATAGGGAAGTATAACTTTGATACATTAATAAAAAAAGTTCAAGGATTGGATTAAAGTTATACTCGGATAAAAAAATAGCTAAAGCTAGTAAACGACTACATGAAATTTCAGTGGAATTTAATAAAAATACTGCAAACTGAATATACCGACATACAAAAACGTTTTGTTTATCTGTTTTGGACAATGTGACTTTGGAGTTTTTTTACACTAAATGATTTACCATATGGAAATACGATTCAGCAATCTCTATATCTTTCAGATGTGATTAAGTTTGAAGCATGTAACTCACTTGAAGCATGGGAAAAAGAAGTTCAAGAAGTTGTTTTTTTGAATTTTCTAAATTACTTGCACAATTCATAAATTCTATTGTAGAGTTATTTGGTAAATCATGTTTGATTAATAAAACATCAGAAATTCAATTAATTGGTTTAAAATTGGCATATAATGATTACTTTCTAATTGATGAAAACCGTAGAAATATACTAAAAGGTGATTTACCTATAGAAATTCAATTACAATTATTTAATATTCTTTGCCAGAATAATTTTTATTATCAATGTTTTACCACTAGTGTTCCAAAGTGGCGGTTTATTATATCATAGGTCAAGACTACAAACATATTTAGTAAGTGTTAACACTATTAAAAAAATTATTAATAAGTTTCCAAATGAAAAGTATCAAAAGCAGCTGAAGGAAATTGTAGAGGTTAAAGAAATTTATTTTTGACAAAGATAGTGTCTTAAGGAATAATATCTTTCATTATAAGATTGAAGGAGTAGATGATTCCATCTTTTTCAATTCCAGAAAAAAATATTTTTTTATGAGTTTATTGAATTTAATAGTAAGGTTGAATTCAATGATTTTATGCAAGTAATAAGTGAAGAAATTCTAAAAATTAATAAACTCATTTATAAAATGGTTGAATTTTTGTTAAAAAAATTTTCAGTTATAATGATTCGAAATAGAGGGAAATAATTATGGAAGAAAAAAATTCACATATACTCTGATGAATCAAATCATGATAAGAGTATTACTAACAAAGAAAATAATATAAATATTGATAACGAAGGTTTGTCTAGAGAGTATGTTAGGGTCCTTTTCTAATGATTAATACATCATGTTTAGATGATGCGGAGAATAAATTAAATAATTTAGAAAAAGATATTTTTTTCTTGTCAAGAAGATGAACCCAAAGGCAAGGTGCTTTTTCCAACTTACTAAAAAAAGTTGGATTAAAGAGTTTATCTGGGGACGCTACAAAATTTCTTTTTAGATTTACTTGATTTTTATTGAAGAATTTGAAATCCAGATTTTTTTCTTGTGGTTTTTTTAATAAATTTGAATATATCATAAATAATAGTATTGAAGTTGATATAGATCGTTTTTTTCGAAAAAAATATAAACCGATTGATGATGATAGAGAAATTAGGTATTCTTTTTTCGAAATATTTCAAAAAAATCATTACAATGAAAAGATTACGTAAAGTTTTTAGTAGAAAAGATTCTCAAACAGATTATAAAATAAAAAAAGCAATTTACGAGATGAATAATTCTTTGAAACTACATAAACTAAAAAGGAATGAATGGTTAGTAGGAAAAAAAATTTATACTCTCTTGTCGATAATGGTATTGTTAAATTTAATACAAAAGCTACTTATAAGTGGGATTATACATTTGAAAGTAATGCTATTATCTATATAGTTGAGAAAGTTTATAAAAAAATAAAAAAATAATTTCTTTTTGATAAAGGAACTAAAGTGAGCACTGTCTTCAAAGAACTCTTAGTTTCAAAAAAATATTACAAGTATTGAGGTTACTGAGGATTTAGATTCAAAAGTGGATATATTTATTAGGCTATCTGACTACTTTGCGACATTTTTTGGAAAAATTATCCAGATCATATTCAAATTCATTTAAGTTAAAAAGATTTCGAAACGGGTAAAAAATTATAGTACAGTTGAATCTATTCCTCAAAGCTGGTTTGAACTAGATGAAACACAATTTTATCTAGCAAAAAGAATAGGAGAATTAATTAATAAAGGTTCAGTAATTTTTGTTGCATGGTATTTTTAGCAGATACTCCGATTGGTTTAAAAAAATTATTTTAAATTTATTTCTGACTTTAAAGAATTTAGTGATTATCAAGCAGTGGATAAAGTGAAATTGAGTCAATTAAATAATCAAAGGTTATCAGAAACTTGGTATACTAGTTATTCGGAACAAGGAATATTTTTTTCACCAGATGATGCAACATACGGTGCTTTAAGCGAAAATTTTGGAAAGTCGTAGTAGATTAAACAATTATGGTATTGAAAAAAATTAAAATGAGACAATTAAAAATAAGATTTAAAAAAATATAATGATGTTTGGAGAAATGCCAAGTTAACAGAAATAGCACCCATTGTAATGGGGCAATCACCGGATAGTAAAAACTATACTGATAATCCTAATGATTATATCCTAGTTCAAGGTAATGCAGACATGAAGAATTGTAGAGTGATTCCAAGAGTTTGGACTACTCAGGTTACTAAATTAGCTGAAAAGGGTGATTTAATTTTAAGCGTTCGAGCACCTGTTGGTGATATAGGAAAGACTGACTATACTGTAGTTTTGGGACGAGGTGTGGCTGCAATAAAAGGTAATGATTTCCTATTTTATTTATTATCAAAAATGAAGCAATCTAACTATTGGGCAAGATTTTCTACAGGTTCAACTTTTGAAAGTATTAATTCAGGAGATATTAAATCTGCAGAAATTATGCTACCTAGCCAAGACGAACAATCCGCCATCGGCTCCCTCTTCCGCACCCTTGACGACCTCCTGGCTAGCTACAAGGACAATCTTGCCAATTACCAATCTCTCAAAGCGACCATGCTTTCCAAGATGTTTCCCAAAGCTGCACAGACAGTTCCTGAGATACGTTTGGATGTATTTGATGGTGAGTGGGGCAAGTATTACCTAGGTGATATTTTTGAACAAGTATCAAATTATATTGAACCTTCTGTAGAAAACGAGTTATGGAGTTTAACAGTTGAGAAGGGATTAACACCTAAAACAGATCGTTATAAAAGAGATTTTTTGGTAAAAAAGAATGATAAATTTAAAAAGGTTGATGTAAATGAGTTTGTTTATAATCCAATGAATCTTACATTAGGTGCTTTTGGATTTAAACGATAATGAAGTTACTATTTCAGTTTCTGGTTATTATGTTGTGATGAAAAATAGAGATATAGAAAAAAATTTGATAATGATTTTTTTAAAAAAATTCTATTGAAAAACAACGTACGCAATTTATCAATATAAACAGTTTGCTACAGGAACTCTGATTGAAAAACAACGTGTACAGTTTCCAACTTTTTCGGAGATTCCATTTTATTTACCACCAATAGCTGAACAACAAGCTATCGGATCCTATTTCTCTAATCTCGATAACCTCATCACTGCTCACCAAGAAAAGATTTCTCAACTTGAAACACTCAAAAAGAAACTCTTGCAGGATATGTTTATTTAACTTACTATTTAAAGGAGATTATTATGACATCAGTAACGCAACGAATTTCGCAAATTAAACAGCCTCGTGGCGGTTTTTTGCCAGTTAAGCTCTTTTCTGAGGAAGAGCTTTCAGATGGGAAAGACTTGTCTACTCAAGAAAATGTCTCACCTAATTTAATTGGGCTTTGCGTGGACTATCTTAGTCGGTTTATGAGTGGTTCAGCTAAGGAGCATGCTTTTAAGATTTCTCTGATAGGTGCTTCCATGGCAGGGATGGAAGCTCAGGCACAGGAGTTTCTCAGCAAGATTACCAATCTGGATGATAGCTCTATTTCAAACGCTTGTAAGTTGGTAGGCTTTGATGTGGTTTATCGGGCTGGAATGGCTTTTTATAAGCCAGTTGAAGAGATAGAACCGGACGAGCAGACACTTGCTAATATTCGTACCATGGTAGAGAGAAGCCTAGCTTTCTTTGTTGGCTATGGTCCAGTAGTTAAAGATGGTTTTGACTTGAAAGGTGCCTATACGGACCTAATCACGATTGGAGATGGTGACTTTTTGACCGCAGATACCCTCTGGGACTTTAAGGTATCAAAGACAAAGCCTAACAAAGACCATACCTTGCAGTTGCTGATTTATTACCTGATGGGGACTCGCTCTATTCATCCTGAGTTTAGCAGCATTGAATATTTGGGAATTTACAATCCCAGACAGAATGTCGTTTATCGTTTGGCTATCTCAGACATTCCTCAAGAAATCATAGCGACAGTCGAAAAGGAAGTTATCGGCTATACTTTCTCTAACTAAGACAAGATTTTTCAGTTGAAAACCTTGCAGAAAAAGCTTTTGCAGGATATGTATATTTAAGGGGAAGTTTGTGAAAAATTCAAATACAAAACACCATGTTGTACCACAGAGCTATTTAAAAAGATTTGGCAGACTTAATACCAATAACAAGGGGAGTAACATAGGAGTTTGGTCGAAAAAATCATCAAAGTGCTTTATAAAAGCAGTAAAAGATGTAGCTTATGTAAAAGAATATTATTCTGTCAATTCAAAAAAAGTGATAATAAAAAAATTATTGGGAACATCGTTTTTTTCTAAGGAATTAGAGCAACTCTACGGTACAGAAATAAAGACGATTATATCCAAAAATTAACAGTAAGTGTACTCTAAACAATCTTGATAAGAAAATTTTGTCAAAAATTAATCGCTTTTTCAATTTGTAAGAGTTCCGGCTTTTTCTTGATAGACAATTAGAAAAAGGTAGAAATATAACTGAAGAAATTCTTAAACAGTATCATTTTTTTGTTTGAAAAATCTTAATAAGTATGAGAGGCAAAAAAATTTTCTCACTGGCAGAGACAGATAATATCAAAAAAATCAGGCTTTGGAGATAATTATTGATGATATGTTACCAAAAAAAGTGAAGAAATTCTATCTGGAAAGACTTGGAATATTTACATCAATAATTTAGACATTCCATTGTTTACAAGTGATAATCCTGTTGTTTTATATAATTTCTCAACAAACTCTTTTGATTATAATAATAATGGTCTTGGAAGAGATGACAATATCATTCTATTTCCTCTGACGCCTAAAATACTAGTACATATTTCTCCATCAAGTTTTTCAAAAATTATTAACGAAAGTACAACCGATACCAAAGATATAAAATATATTAGTACCATTAATAGGCTACAAATCGAACATTGTACAAATGAAGTGTATTTTCCTCCTGAATTTATAGATTCTTTTAATCCAAACAACTAGAAAGAAACGTATGACACTAGAAACAACACAAACCTCTCAGTCGCTCTACCAAGCCTTGTGGAACTCAGCGGATGTGCTCCGCTCTAAGATGGATGCCAATGACTATAAGTCCTACCTTTTGGGGATGGTCTTTTATAAATACCTCTCAGATAAGTTGCTCTTCTTTGTGGCTGAGACCATGGAGGAGGAGACAGAGAGTCTGGATGAAGCCTTGGCTCTTTACCGATCCTACTATGAGGATCCGGACTCTCAAGAGGACCTCATCTCAGTCATCAAAGATGAGCTCAACTATGTCATCAAGCCAGACTTGACCTTTACGGCCTTGGTGGACCGGGTCAATGAAGGGACCTTTCAACTGGAAGATCTAGCTCAGGGCTTCCGAGACATTGAGCAATGTGATGAACTCTATGAAAACCTCTTTGAGGACATTGATCTTTACTCTAAGAAGCTAGGAGCAACTCCTCAAAAGCAAAACCAGCTAGTAGCTGCAGTCATGAAAGAGCTAGCAGTGCTGGATGTAGCTGGTCATGCGGGAGATATGCTGGGCGATGCCTATGAATATCTGATCGGTCAGTTTGCGACCGACTCTGGGAAGAAAGCGGGTGAGTTCTATACTCCACAGCCTGTAGCCAAGCTCATGACTCAGATCGCCTTTTTAGGGCGTAAAGACCAGCAGGGCTTTACCATCTACGATGCCACCATGGGATCAGGATCGCTCTTGCTCAATGCCAAGAAGTTTTCTTACCAGCCTCAAACCGTCCAGTACTTTGGTCAGGAGCTCAATACCTCTACCTATAATCTGGCTCGGATGAACATGATTCTACACGGTGTTCCTGTTGAAAACCAGTTCTTGCATAATGCGGATACGCTGGACGAAGACTGGCCGACACAAGAGCCGACCAACTTTGACGGTGTTCTCATGAATCCTCCATACTCTGCCAAGTGGTCTGCAAGCTCTGGCTTCCTCCAGGATCCACGCTTCTCCCCATTTGGCAAGCTGGCGCCTCAATCCAAGGCAGACTTCGCCTTTCTCTTGCACGGTTACTACCACTTGAAACAAGATAATGGTGTTATGGCCATCGTCCTTCCTCACGGGGTCCTTTTCCGTGGAAATGCGGAAGGGACCATTCGTAAGGCCTTGCTAGAAGAAGGGGCCATTGATACGGTGATTGGTCTACCAGCCAATATCTTCTTTAATACCAGCATTCCGACCACGGTCATCATTCTCAAAGAATCGAACCAATCGTGATGTCTACTTTATTGATGCTTCTAAGGAGTTTGATAAGGGAAAAAACCAGAATATCATGACGGATACCCATATCGAGAAGATTCTGGAGGCTTATAAGTCTCGTGAAGAGATTAACAAGTTTGCTCATCTAGCAAGCTATGAAGAAATTGTCGAAAATGACTACAACCTCAATATCCCTCGCTATGTGGATACCTTTGAGGAAGAAGAAGTCGAACCCCTGACAGAAATTGTCAGCAAGATTAATGATACAAATAAAGCAATCAAGAGCCAAACAGCTTCGCTACTAGAAATGCTGAATCAACTCCACGGAACCACACCAGAAGCTGATGCTGAGTTCAAACAGTTTTTGAAGGAGTTTAAAGGGTGATGGGGAAGCAGTTAGATATGCCAATCCGATTTTAAATCCTAGCCAAATCAACTTTTGGCTGGTTTTTATTGTCTAAAGATGTTATAATTAAATTACCTAAAAGGTAATTTAATTATAACAGAAAGGGACTTATGAAGCTTATCTATACAAACAAAACTGTTAAAAAGCAGTGCACAGAGCTGAGGCAAGCGAAAAAGGATTTTTCGGATAAGGTTGCGGTAAAGTTGCATCTCTTGATCAACTTTTTAGAAGCAGCGGATTCTTTGGCTAGTGTGACAGCCTTTCCTAAATATTACTTTCACCAACTCAAGGGAAAGAGACAAGGACAGTTTGCTTTGGATATAGATGGTCGAAAGAGTTCCTATCGTTTGATTGTCGGTTTTCGTGAAGAGGATGTAGAAAAGGTCTTTTCCAGTCCTGTTGAAATCGAAATCCTAAATAGAGGAGGTCAGCAATCACTATGAGTAATAAAATTGTTGAATACAAAGACCTGATTGCTTTTCATCCAGGTCAGTATGTTGAAGAGTTGATTGAAGATTATAATGTGACGCAAAAAGAATTTGCGGAGCGTTTAGGAGTTTCGGCAAAGACTGTCAGCAAGCTTGTCAATGCTGAAGAGTCCATCAGTAAAGAAACGGCTCATAAGTTAGCTAAGCTAAGCGGAGTTTCCATGCAAACTTGGCTCAATCTTCAAAATGCTTATGATGTAAAAGTGACTGAGATTGCAGAGGAAAGAGAGCTTGAAGAAGGTAGCGAGAAAGAAATCTGTGAGATGATTGATTTCAAGTATTTTAAGGAAGAAGGCTACGTTCCAGACAAACGCTATAGTTTGAAGGAAAAGATTGTCGAGCTTCGCAAGATTCTCGGTGTGGCAAGTTTAGAAAACCTTACATCTTTTAACCATCTAGTCAGCTATCGGAATACGCGTAAGTTTACGACTAAAAGTATAGTCAACTCCAATATCATGCTGGAGTTGGCGTCTAAAAAAGCGCGTGATATAACGAGCACTAAGCTCAATCGCAGAAAACTTGAGAGAAGCTTACCTGCTTTGAGAAAGTTGACCAGACAAGATCCTGAAGTCTTTCCTCAATGCTTGTATGATATCTTGTTAGACTGTGGTGTTGTCCTAGTCGGTCTACCTGCGTTACCAAATGCCAATTTGAATGGAGCGACTAAAAAATTCAGTAACGGTAGTGCCTTGCTTTTACTCACGGATAGAAACAAAGCATCCGATATTTTCTGGTTCTCACTTTTTCATGAAATAGGACATATTTTACAGAACGATTTTTCATCTGATGATGGAAATAGTGAATCCTACCGACGTTCTGAGGAAGAGGCTGACCAGTTTGCAAAAGATTTCTTGATTAGAGCAGAAGACTATCAAGCTTTTGTCAAAAAAGGAAACTTTGATAAGTCAGACATCCTTCGCTTTTCTGAGGAGATAGATATTCACCCGAGTATTATTTTAGGTCGTCTGCAGAAGGAACAGTACCTTGGATATGAGCAATTTAGAGAATTAAAAGAGAACTATTGCTTTGTTTCTTGAGAATTTTTGATTTTATGAGAATCTTATTCCAAGGAGTAGTTCGTTTGCTTATTTATCAATGAGAAATAATATTTCATAAACATCCCATAACAAACCAATCAAACTGGTCCATTCCGCGCTAGTTCTGATTGGTTTTTCTTATTTCCGGATTTTAACATGTATTTATTCTATATTTCAAATAAATAGACACTTAAAACTTTATCATATAGCTGTTCTTGGCTAGAACATTCGCCATTATTACGTTTTTGTTACATTTGTTATATGTGTATGAATTGTCAGAAAATTTTTATTATAATATGGTTTATAAATAAAGTAAGGAGACTTCTATGCAAAGACAACGTTTTTCACTCCGTAAATACAAGTTCGGTTTGGCTTCAGTTCTGCTGGGAACCGCTCTGGTTTTTGGTGCTGGACAGGCTCAGGCAGATGAGCAGGCGACAGCTAGTTCGTCAGGGCAAGGTCAGCCGACTACCACTGTGGTATCAGCGACTGAGTCTGCTTCTCAAGCAGCTACACCTGAGAGTCAGCCGGCAACTCCAGCTACTGAGGAGAAAGCAGCGCCAGCTTCTTCTGAATCGGTAGCTTCAAGTACAGAACAGGCTAGTCAGCCTTCTACGGCAGAGGCTAAGGAAGTAGCTGCAGCTCCTGTAGAGAAAGGAGCGACTTCTTCATCAGAAGAGGCTTCTTCAAGTGCTGAGAAGGTAACTCAGCCATCCGCCACAGAGTCCAAGCCGACAGCTCCGGCTAGTCCGACTGTAGAGTCTCCGGCAGCCGCAGACTCAGATAAGCCTACTGCTAAACCTGATGCAACAGCAGAGCATGCCGCTTCTCAACGTGCTAAGCCAAGCAGCATCAGTACCAATGAGATTATCAAGGTTCCTCAGACCTGGTCTCAGGGCTATAAAGGTCAAGGTCGTGTGGTAGCGATTATCGACTCAGGTCTGGATGTCCATCATGAGGTTCTGAAGATCTCTGACCCGTCAAAGGCAAAGTATCAGACAGAGGCAGCTCTGGAAGAGGCTAAGAAAAAGGCCGGTATTGACTACGGGAAGTGGTACAACAGCAAGGTTGTCTATGCCTATAACTATATCGACGGTGATGACAATATCAAGGAAAAGAACAGTTACTCACATGGTATGCACGTAACAGGGATTACAGCGGGAAATCCCAACAAGAAAGCTCCTAATGATGAGTATGTCTATGGTGTTGCGCCAGAAGCACAAGTTATGTTTATGCGGGTCTTCTCAGACCGTCAACGTACAACAAGCGACGCTATCTATATCAAAGCCATTGATGATGCGGTAGCTTTGGGGGCTGATACCATCAATATGAGTCTAGGTTCAGCAACAGGTTCAACAGTTGATGTCAGCCCTAGTCTGCAGGCCGCTATTGAGCGCGCTCGGGCCAAGGGGGTGAGCGTGATCATTGCAGCGGGTAATGACAACACTTTCGGAAGTGAATACTCTAAACCGCTGGTTGAAAATCCAGACTATGGTCTAGTTGGCAGTCCTTCAACAGTAGAAAGCTCTATCTCAGTCGCTTCTGTCAATAATACTGTCCTGACAGAGGAAGTCATGGAAGTGCGTGGTCTGGAAAAGAACGATAAGCTTTTGAACGGTCATTTCAGCTACTCCATGGGTGAGACAAATGCAACCTTTGAGAAGGGCAAAGAATATGAGTATGTCCATGTTGGTCTTGGCCGTGAAGAGGACTTTGCTGGTAAGGATCTGACAGGTAAGCTGGCCCTTATCCAGCGTGGTTCCTTTACCTTTGCTGAAAAGGTTAGAAATGCTATCAGCCATGGTGCCGTTGGTGCTCTGATCTACAATAATGTCGACGGAGCTAACCTAACGATGAGCCTAGACAGTGAATCTAAAAAGGTTCCGTCAGCCTTTATCAGTAAGGAATATGGAGAGGCTTTGGCAGCTGGTCATTACAAGGTAGTCTTTAATGGTCTTAAGGTAAATCGGCCGCATCCAGGAGCTGGTAGTCTGTCTGACTTCTCTAGTTGGGGTGTAACGACAGATGGCTTGCTCAAGCCAGATGTGACCGCACCAGGTGGCGATATCTACTCTTCGCTTAATGACAATACCTATGGCTCTATGAAGGGAACCAGTATGGCTACACCTCATGTGGCTGGTGTGGCGGCTCTGGTCAAGGAATATCTCCTTCAGCATTATCCAGACTTAACACCTGCCCAGAATGCAGATCTGGTCAAAGCTCTCATCATGTCTACAGCTAAGCTGCACGTCAACAAGGAAACAGGTGTCCATACTTCTCCGCGTCAGCAGGGTGCTGGTATCGTGGATACGGCAGCGGCTATTTCTACTGGCCTCTATGTGACAGGTGATAACCAATATCCTAGCGTTTCCTTGGGTAATGTCCAAGACAGCTTCACCTTTGATGTTACGGTTCATAATATCACGGATAAGGACCGGACACTGAAGATGATTGTCAATACTAATACGGATGCGGTCAAGGATGGCTACTTTACTCTGACACCGCGCAAACTAACTGAAACAGTTTGGCCAGAAGTTACGGTCAAGGCTCACAGCAGCCAAAAAGTGACGGTCAAGGTAAATACTGCTAAGTTTACGGAAGAGCTGCTTAAGCAGATGCCGAACGGTTACTTCCTAGAAGGTTTTGTCCGCTTTGTAGATCCAGCAGATGACGGCGATGTGGTTAGTCTGCCATTTATGGGCTTCCGTGGGCAATTCCAAGATCTGCCAGCTGTAGAAAGACCAATCTATGATCTGGTCCAAGAAGGCAAGTCAGGCTTCTATTACCCAGTGCCAGAGGATAAGAGTATCCTGTCTGATGACAATGTCTCTTCGCTTGTGACAGAGTCAAATGATACACTCTACTCTATCGGTCGAACAGCTGCTCGCAGCTCAATTGTACTGGGAACTGCAGAAAATGCGGATGGTAAGCATGTGCTGCAGCTGGGAGCAGATGGCAAGATTCGTCTGGCCTTCTCACCTAATGGTGATGGCAATCAAGATAGCATCCAGTATCGGACAGTTCTCTATCGCAATATCAATAATCTGACGGCTAGTGTCTATACGGCAGATGATACGGACTATCGCTTCCCAATCTGGCAGAGCAGCACGATTAGAGAAGGCCGCAAGAACTATTATAGTGGTCAGTCAGACAATCCTAAGTCCTACCTACTAGAAGATACATACTGGGACGGTCGTGATAGCAAGGGTGAGAAGCTGGAAGATGGCCTCTATACCTATGTGGTTCGCTATACGCCAGATGTGCCAGGTGCTAAAGAGCAGCAGATTAGCTTTAACCTGCAGATTGATAATCAGAAGCCTTTGATTAGCTCAGGCTATATCAGTACCAAGGATGGTGCAGAAACCTTTACAGCTCGTAAGCCAAAAGATGTTGGCAACGGCGGTATTTTGAGAGAACAGGTCTTCTATCTGCAAGCAGATGAAAAAGGGAAAGAGACCTATAAAGCAGTGGATGATTTTGGCATTGAGCGTGATTACGAGCGTCGGGTTTACATCTCAGCCAATGCGGATGGCAGCTACACCTTGCCAAAAGGAGTGGACAAGTCTAAGATATTCTATGTGGTAGAGGATTATGCGGGTAACCGTGATTCCATAGCTTTGTCAGAGCTAGTCAGTGCTGAAAATGATGGTCGTATCCGTGTCGCTCTGGTGGATGCTAATACGCATCAAGATGTATCTTCGACCTTTGTCTATCGGATCAAGGACAGCAAGGGCAAATATGTCGAACTGGATAAGGGCAAGAAAATCAACGCTCTGCCGTTTGGACGCTACACAGCTGAGATCTTTACTTATGATAAGGATGAGCTTCGTTTCTACAGCGCTCTGACTCAGGAGTTTGAGCTGACAGCCCAAGATAGCTTAAGACGATTGAGTTTCTGGTCAAGAAGCTGGTCTTTGCACCGGTCAGCGTTGCCTTTGATCAAGCTGTTCCGAAGAATACCCAAGTGGTTCTCAAGAATAACAATGGCGATGCCTATACGCTTCCAGCAGAACTGTTTGGCAAGCATGCCTTCGGAAGATCCGTAGCAGCTGGATTCTACTCAGTCTTTGTTAACCTGCCGACTGGCTACGAGCTCTGGGAGAGTGAGCCGACTGTCGAGGTCAAAGAAGGCCAGAATAACCTGCTGAAGTTAGGAGTTATCGTCAAGTCAGGCTTGCTGGCAGCTGTCAATCAGCAGTCTAGTCTGGTCGGCACTGCTCAGTATTACAATGCTTCTGCAGCGAAGCGCACAGCCTACGACCAAGCCTATCAGGCAGCCAAGGAAGCTTTGACAAGCAAACTGACCCAAACGCAAGTCGATGCCGTAAGAGCAAAACTAGAAACAGCATCTGCTGATCTAGACGGCAAGGACTCTGATATTACTGCGGTTAAAGCAGCTGTGGAAGCTTATGCAGCTACTACTAAGACAGGAGCTTATGCCAATGCTAAGGATAAGACTCGTCGCGCTTATGACAAGGCCTTCCAAGCAGTCGCTCTGCTCTTGGTGCAGGACAAGGTGACCCAGGAGCAAATTGATACAGCTCTAGCTCAGCTGACTACAGCAGAGAAGAAGCTGGATGGTAAGGCGACTAACTTTACCAATCTCAAGAAGCTAGTTGATGATGAAGTGCATTACCAAGCCATCAGCAATAAGTTTATCTATGCAACTGACGCGGTTAAGGCGGCTTATCTAGAGGCTTATGCACAGGCTAAGGAAGTTTTGGCCAATCCAGGTGCCAGCCAGGAAGATGTCAAAGAAGCTATCGCCAATCTCAGAGCAGCCAAGAGAAAACTTGATGGCAGAAAGCCAAGAGTCGTAAAACCGAAAAAACCTAAACAAGTCTAATTGGTTTTCAAGTGAGTTAAAATCCCTTAAGTTGAAACTTGAGGGATTTTTCGATAAGTATTTTACATTGGCCCTATTTTCTGCTATAATCTTTTTTAGAAAGAAATCTCATTGTCTACTTTTTAGTGAGTTCGGGATAGTGTGAGCCGGATAAGGAAGCAGTGCAGATGGCGCTTTCGGTTATAATTTCAAAAGTAATGAAGTAATAAATTAGGGTGGAACCGCGTTTTGACGCCCCTAGGTAAATAGCCTAGGATTGTCGGATGTGGTTCTTTTGCGTACTGAGTCTATTGTTCGAAAGAAAGGAGATTCGTGGAGAACCTTTATCTTGTAAAAGACGAGAACCAATTAGCAGCTTTTCGAGATTTCGTCGCAAAGAATTCCGCAAAGTTGCAGGATTATCTAACATTTTTAAAAGACGAGTTTGCGGTTTATGACTTGCCGCAAGCCATCATTTGGTCTGATTTTGATTCTGCTACGCAGATCATTCGGGAAATTCCTATACCAGCCTATACAAATGATAGGCGGATGGTTATGACTCCCGAACTGACGGTTTGGAAAGATTTATATCTTCTTCAGTTGGAGAATTACGAGTCCTCTCACCAAACTCAAGCAATAGCCAACCACTATCAGTCTTTGTCTGAAAATTCTCTCTTACAGATTGTGGGCCATGAGTTGGCTCATTGGTCGGAGCATTTTTTAGATGACTTTGATGGATACGGTGCCTATATCTGGTTTGAAGAAGGGATGGTTGAGTATATTAGCCGCAAGTATTTCTTTACAGATGAGGAATTTCGAGTGGAAAAAGCTTGTAATCAGTCTCTCGTTGAGCTTTTTCAGAAAAAGCACGGTTGGAACTCATTGAATGATTTCGGCGCTTCGACTTATCAAGGGAATTATGCTAGTATTTTTTATGAATACTGGCGCAGTTTTTTGACAGTTGACAAGTTAGTAGAAAATCTAGGCAGCGTGCAAGCGGTCTTTGATTCTTATCATCGGTGGGCAAACACAGATAAAACACTTCCCTTGTTGGATTGGTTCATACAGCAGAAAATAATAGACAAAGAGATATAAACAAAAGGAGTAACTAATGTCTAAAAAGTTAACCTTTCACCTCGCCAAAATCAATTGCGAACCTACAGGTTCGATTGACTAACGACAACCGCTATGGGGCGGTTTGTCTAGGCGATGTACTAGCTTTTCAAAAGGGAAATAATCGTTCCCTTTTGAACGCTTCGCAAGAATTTCAAGAAACTAAAGGAGTAAAAAATGCCTAAAAAATTAACATTTCAAGAAATTATTTTGACTTTACAGCAGTTCTGGAATGACCAGGGTTGTATGCTCATGCAGGCTTATGATAATGAGAAGGGGGCGGGAACGATGAGTCCCTACACCTTCCTGCGGGCTATTGGGCCAGAGCCATGGAATGCGGCTTATGTAGAGCCGTCTCGCCGGCCAGCAGATGGTCGTTATGGGGAAAATCCCAACCGTCTTTACCAGCACCATCAATTTCAGGTGGTTATGAAGCCATCACCAAGTAATATCCAAGAACTTTACTTGCAGTCTTTGGAGCTCTTGGGTATCAATCCGCTGGAGCACGACATCCGCTTTGTTGAGGATAACTGGGAAAACCCGTCAACTGGCTCTGCTGGTCTGGGCTGGGAAGTTTGGCTGGATGGTATGGAAATTACTCAGTTCACCTACTTCCAGCAGGTCGGAGGTCTGCCAACTCACCCGGTGACAGCTGAGGTGACTTATGGTCTGGAGCGTCTGGCTTCTTATATCCAAGAAGTGGACTCAGTTTACGACATTGAGTGGGCTGATGGTGTTAAGTACGGTGAAATTTTCACTCATCCTGAGTATGAGCATTCTAAGTACAGTTTTGAGGTCAGCGATCAAGACTTGCTCTTGGGGAATTTTGAGAGGTTTGAAGCAGAAGCTAAGCGCTGTCTGGACGAGCATCTGGTGCACCCAGCCTATGACTATGTTCTCAAATGCTCGCATACCTTTAACCTCTTGGATGCACGTGGAGCTGTATCTGTGACAGAGCGGGCTGGTTATATCGCCCGTATTCGTAATCTGGCCCGTGTCGTGGCCAAGACCTTTGTGGCTGAGCGCAAGCGTCTGGGTTATCCGCTTTTGGATGCAGAGACTCGCGAGAAACTCTTGGCAGAGGAGGGAGAATAATCATGGTAAAAAATTTATTAGTTGAATTAGGCTTGGAGGAAATGCCAGCCTATGTCGTGACACCGAGCATGAAGCAGTTGCGCGACAAGATGGGAGCCTTCCTGACAGACCATCGTTTGACCTTTGAGAAAATTGAAATGTTCTCAACGCCTCGCCGTCTGGCGGTGCGCGTGGTTGGCTTGGCGGACAAGCAGTCTGATTTGACCGAAGATTTCAAAGGCCCTTCTAAGAAAATTGCTCTGGATGCAGATGGGAACTTTACCAAGGCAGCCGAAGGCTTTGTCCGTGGCAAGGGCTTGACGGTTGAGGACATTACTTTCCGTGAAATCAAAGGGGAAGAATACGTCTATGTGACCAAGGAAGAAATCGGCCGCCCGGTAGAGGAAATCATCCCAGCAGTGACAGAAGTTCTGCAAGCTCTGACCTTCCCTGTCAGCATGCACTGGGCCAACAACACCTTTGAATACATCCGCCCGGTCCACACCTTAACTGTACTCTTAGATGAGCAGGCCTTTGATTTGGATTTCTTGGACATCAAGAGCGGCCGTACTAGTCGAGGACACCGTTTCTTGGGGAAAGAAACGGAGATTTCTTCAGCGGATTCCTATGAAGATGATCTACGGGCTCAGTTTGTCATTGCTAGTCCTCTTGAACGTGGAGATATGATTGTTGAGCAGATTAGAGCACTTGAAGAGGAGCACGGAGTTTCTATCGAAATTGACGAAGACTTGCTCAATGAAGTGTTGAATCTGGTAGAATATCCAACTGCTTTCTTAGGTAATTTTGATTCTAAATACTTAGAGGTTCCAGAAGAAGTCTTAGTAACTTCCATGAAAGAGCACCAGCGTTACTTTGTTGTGCGTGATAGTGAAGGTAAGCTTTTGCCACACTTTATCTCTGTCCGTAACGGGAATGCAGAGCATCTAGAAAATGTCATCAAGGGAAATGAAAAAGTCTTGGTGGCTCGTCTGGAAGATGGGGAATTCTTCTGGAGAGAAGACCAGAAGCTGGCTATTGCCGACTTGGTTGAAAAGCTGAGCAATGTGACCTTTCACGAAAAGATTGGCTCTCTGGCAGAGCACATGGAGCGGACTGGCAAGATTGCTGCTCTCTTGGCGCAAGAAGCAGGATTGGATGCTGATGAGACAGCTGACTTGGCTCGTGCAGCTGCTATCTATAAGTTTGACCTGCTGACTGGCATGGTTGGTGAGTTTGATGAGCTGCAAGGTATCATGGGTGAGAAGTATGCTCTTCTGGCTGGTGAGAATGCTGCGGTGGCAGCTGCCATTCGGGAGCACTATATGCCGACTTCAGCAGATGGGGAATTGCCTGACACCAAGGTCGGAGCAGTCTTGGCTCTGGCTGATAAGCTGGATACTATTCTGTCCTTCTTCTCAGTTGGGCTGATTCCAAGTGGTTCTAATGACCCGTATGCATTGCGCCGTGCGACTCAGGGTGTTGTGCGTATCTTGGATAAGTTTGGCTGGAACATTGACTTGGCTCAGCTTCTTGGTCGACTTTACGAACTCAAGTTTGATAGTCTAAGCTATGACAATCAAGAGGCCGTGCTAGACTTCTTCCGTGCCCGTGTTGAGAAAATGATGGATCGCAACATTCCGAAAGACATCGTGACGGCTGTTCTTCAAAGCACTAACTTTGTCGTACGTGATTTGGTAGAAACAGCTGCGCTCCTAGCAGAAAGCTCAGGAAGACAACTTCAAGTCAGCAGTCGAAAGCCTGTCTCGGGTCTTTAATCTAGCTGAGAAAGCCCAAGGGCAGACCGCTGTCAATCCAGCTCTCTTTGAAAATCAAGAGGAAAAAGACTTGGCTGCCGCCATTGAAGCAGTGGAGCTGACATCTGACTTGGCTGCCAATATGGACCAACTCTTTGCACTCAGTCCAGTTATTGATGCTTTCTTTGACCATACCATGGTTATGGCTGAAGATGAGGCTGTGCGTAACAATCGCCTAGCTCTCCTGGCGTCTTTGACGGCTAAAGCGGGACAGCTGGCCCAGTTTAATCAGATTAATACCAAATAAAAGGTAAGAGAGAGGTATAATCATGGATCCTAAAAAAATTGCCCGTATTAATGAACTGGCTAAAAAGAAAAAAACGGAAGGTTTAACTGCTGAGGAAAAAGTGGAACAAGCCAAGCTTCGTGAAGAGTACATCGAAGGCTACCGTCGCTCTGTTCGTCATCACATCGAAGGCATCAAGATTGTTGATGAGGATGGCAATGATGTGACACCTGAGAAGTTGCGTCAAGTTCAGCGCGAGAAAGGTCTTCATGGCCGCAGTCTGGATGACCCAGAGTCCTAAGTAAATATAAAAAAATCCCTCGCTAGGAAGCTAGAAAGTTCCTGTCGAGGGATTCTTTTATTCTTGTTTACGTTTTTTCAAAATGCGGAGGGCTACATAGATGCAGCTAACGATGATTGCTACATCCAGCCAGAAAATCCAAGGCTCCGTGATACGGAAAAAGAAATAAGCAGCGATGGCAATAATGAGGGACAGAATGCCTAGATCCATTTTTTCTTTGAGATTGAGTCTCATAGGTCTTCTTCCTCCTTTTTTTGTGCTTGGCGAATCTTTCCTTTCGCAATAAAATGCATCATCAGTCCAAATCCAAGACCAGCAGCTAATCCAGTTATAATGAGTTTAGGCTGAAGAAGAACTTGTAGGATATCTTTCTTTTCCATGACAGCTATCATGATGCCGAAGAGAGGGTAAAAGAGCAGCCAATAGGAGAAACCTGCTTTGAGACCAGCATGTTTCATAGCTTTTTCTTCTTTTTCATCCTGAAGTCCTAGCTCTAGGTCATCAATTCCTTTGCGCCGTGCTTGGATGACTATATAGACACAGAAGCCGAGGATAAGGATTTCCAGCAAGATAGGATAGGCAACAGCGATAATTTGGGGCCAGCGAAAGGCTAGGGGAAAGGCGATGGCATTGCCAAAAATCAGAATAAAGAAAAGCCAAATAAAGCCTATATTTCCTAGATGCTCAGCCTGTTGGCGCTTTTGCTCGTCCAAAGGTCCAGTAATGCCGTAAAATCGTTTAATCATCTTGTCTGAGAATGTTTCTTTTTTCATGTTTGTGTCCTTTCTAGCTTAGGTCAAGGGATTATTCGCTCTGTTCAGTATGGTGTTTGCGTGATTTGAAGTAAAAGCTGATAAAAACACCTAAAATGCTAGCGACCAAGGCTGTTTTCAGGATTCGATCAGCTTGTAAAAAGAGAGTGAAAAAGTCTTGCTTGAGAGTGACTGCTTCTATAAGGCTAAAGATAGGATGGAAAGTCAATCCAACGAAGAGAGCAATCTTAAGACCAGGATATTGAAGCTTGCGCCTTTCTTTTTCACTCATGAGTTCCAAATCCAAATCTGCCAGGTGCCCTTTCTCAGACCTGAAGTAAATGACACCAGCTATTATAAAGGTAAGAAGCTCTATAATAATGGGGTAAATTCGAGCATCTAAGCCTGGATAGATATCGGCTAGCATGAAAGCTAGGAAATTACCAACCTGCAAAATCAAGAAAAGCCAAATAAAGCCTATATTTCCTAAGTGCTCAGCCTGTTGGCGCTTTTGCTCGTCCAAAGATCCAGTAATGCCGTAAAATCGTTTGATCATCTTGTCTGAGAATGTTTCTTTTTTCATTTTTTAGTCCTTTCTTTAGGTATGAAATTTGCTACAGGGAAGAATTCTTAGTCCTCTGAATCTTCATCTGTCAGCTGGGGCTCCCAAAAGAGGGCGTTGAGGTCAGTATCCAGCGCTCTAGCCAGATTGATACAGAGCTCGAGGGTGGGGTTGTATTTGTTGTTTTCAATCATATTGATAGTTTGCCGCGATACCCCGATAGACTTGGCCAACTCTAGCTGAGACATCTTTTTTTCTTTTCGAAATTCTTTGACACGATTCATTACACCCTTCCTTTCTAATACTATAACTGATAACTTTCAGCAAGTTTGTCAGTTATATTTGACTTTTATTTTATGCTAGTATAATACTTTTTTTGGAAAAAAAGTGTCAAGTATATCTGACAAAAAATTTAAAAAAGGATTTCATCCGCTTACTTTTTCTTTTAAATTTTTTTTTGCTTTTGAATGTGATATAATAAGTAAGATATGACAAACGAATTTCATCACATTACGGTTCTTCTTCATGAAACGGTTGACCAGTTGGCGGTTAAGCCTGACGGCATCTATATCGATGCGACCCTTGGCGGTGCTGGTCACAGCGAATATCTTTTGAGCCAGCTCGGAGATGAGGGGCATCTCTATGCCTTTGATCAGGACCAGACGGCTATTGACAATGCTAAAAAGCGTTTGGCTCCTTATGTAGAGCGGGGGATGGTGACCTTTATCAAGGACAATTTCCGCCACCTCAAGAGCCGTTTGCAAGAAGCCGGTGTAGAAGAAATTGATGGGATTTGTTATGACTTAGGCGTTTCCAGTCCTCAGCTGGATCAGCGTGAGCGTGGTTTTTCCTATAAACAGGATGCGCCTTTAGATATGCGCATGAACCGCGAGGCAGCCTTGACAGCTTTTGAGGTTGTCAATCATTATAGCTATCAGGATTTGGTACGAATCTTTTTTAAATACGGCGAAGACAAGTTTTCTAAGCAGATTGCTCGCAAGATTGAGCAGGCTAGAAGTGTCAAGCCTATTGAAACAACGACAGAACTGGCTGAAATTATCAAGTCAGCTAAGCCAGCTAAGGAGCTAAAGAAGAAAGGCCATCCAGCCAAGCAGATTTTTCAGGCCATTCGGATTGAGGTCAATGATGAACTGGGCGCAGCGGATGAGTCTATTCAGCAGGCCATTGATCTGCTGGCGGTGGACGGCCGGATTGCGGTCATTACTTTTCATTCGCTGGAAGACCGTCTGACCAAGCAGCTTTTCAAAGAGGCTTCGACAGTGGATGTTCCCAAAGGCCTGCCTTTCATCCCTGATGAACTGCAGCCTAAGCTGGAGCTGGTCAGCCGCAAACCAATTTTACCAAGCAAAGAAGAATTAGAAAGCAATAATCGGGCTCATTCCGCCAAACTGCGCGTGGCCCGTAAGATACACAAGTGAGGAAGAAATGTCAGAAAAAAGACCAAACCCGCTTCAAGATCAGATGAGAAAATTTTCCCGAGTTGAGAAGGCCTTTTACGGCTCCATCGTTTTGACTGCCATTATTTTAGCGGTCAGCATCGTCTTTATGCAGACCAAGTTATTGCAGGTGGATCGGGATTTGACAGAAGTCAATACCCAGATTGAAGCGGAGCAGACAGAGCTAGCCGACATCAAGCAGGAAGTCAATGAACTGACCCGCTATGAAAGGCTGTCCCAGCTGGCCAGCTCTCAGGATATGAAACTCCAGAAGGGAAATCGTAAAACAGTGAGTTCAACGGATGAAGAATAGAATTTTTGAAAAGAATTAAAAAATACGCCCTGAAAAATAGGCAAACCCCTGAATACAATCGGCGGCAAGTGGGAAAGAGCATGAGCATCTTAGCTATCTTTCTCTTTTTCGTTTCTTGATTAATTTTGCCATCATTATCGGAACAGACCAGAAGTTCGGTGTTAATCTGTCAAAGGGAGCAGAAGTGGTCCATCAAAAGACAGTCACAGTCGCTGCCCGGCGTGGAACGATTTATGACCGAAATGGTGTTCCCATTGCAGAGGATGCCACGACTTATAATGTCTATGCCATTATTGACAAGAGCTACAAGTCAGCTACTGGCAAGATTCTCTATGTAGAAGAATCCCAGTACGATAAGGTGGCAGAGATTTTCAATCAGTACCTAGAATTGGATAAGGACTACGTCAAAACCCAGCTGTCGCAGAAAAATCTCAAGCAGGTTTCCTTCGGGGCACAGGGCAATGGCATTACCTACAGTAATATGAACGCTATGCGGGAAGCCTTTGAAGCTGCTGGTATTGAAGGGATTGACTTTACTACCAGTCCCAACCGCAGTTATAGTAACGGTGTCTTTGCCTCCCAGTTTATCGGTCTTGCCCAGCTGCAGGAGGATAAGGAAGGCAATAAGACGCTGAAAGGGACTTCTGGCATGGAGCAGGCTCTGGATAGGATTCTTGCTGGTCAGAATGGGATTGTGACCTACGAAAAAGACCGGAATGGCAATGTTGTGCCTGGGTCAGAAAAGGTCTCTGTACAAGCAGAGGACGGCAAGGATGTCTATACAACGCTGTCGGCTGATTTGCAAACCTACCTGGAAACACGTATGAACGCCTTTCAGGAAAAAGTCAAAGGTAAGTTTGTCAATGCAACCTTGGTCAGTGCCAAGACCGGCGAAATCCTAGCTACCTCTCAAACGGCCGACCTATAATGCAGATACCAAGGAAGGCTTGAATGAGAAAAATCTAGGCAACTGGAACACCATGCTCTATCAAGGCCAGTACGAGCCTGGATCTACCATGAAGGTCATGACTCTAGCTTCAGCTATTGATAATGGCAGCTTTAATCCTAACGATACCTATGACAGTAGAGAGTACAAGGTCATGGATGCGACCATTCGGGACTGGAACGTCAACATGGGGATTTCAGAAGGGGAAACCCTGACCTTTGCCCAAGGATTTACCTATTCCAGTAACGTCGGTATGACTATTCTGGAGCAGAAGATGGGCAATGACAAGTGGCTGGACTACTTGAGTAAGTTTAAATTTGGTCTGCCGACCCGCTTTGGGATGGGCAATGAAACCTATGGCTCTTTGCCAGGTGATAACTATGTTACGATTGCCATGAGCTCCTTTGGTCAAGGGATTGGTGTGACCCAGGTGCAGATGTTGCGTGCCTTCTCGTCCGTTGCCAATGACGGCGTCATGGTTGAGCCTAAGTTTATCAATGCCATCCATGATCCAAAAACCAATACAGCTCGTAAGACAGCGACAGAAATTATCGGAAATCCTGTCTCAGAAAAAGCAGCTCAAACCACTCGGGATTATATGGTTCAGGTCGGAACAGACCCCTACAAAGGAACCCTGAATGTCGGTGGAGAACCCGTCATTCAAGTGGCCGGTCAGAATGTCGCTGTCAAGTCAGGGACCGCTCAGATCGCTTCTGAAAATGGTTATCTAGAGGGTGAGAACGACTACATCTACTCAGTTGTTGCCATGACGCCGGCAGAAAATCCTGAATTTATCATGTATGTGACAGTTCAGCAGCCTGAGGAAAAATTCCAGCCTATATTCTGGCAGGAAGTGGTCAATCCGGTCTTGGAAGAAGCGGTCGCTCTCAAAGACAGCCTTAATCTGACAACGGAAGCGACTCCGGCTCTTGAAACAGTCACTGAAGAAACCAGTTATAAAATGCCATCAGTTGAAAAACTGACCAAGCAACTAGGTCTGAAACATCAAATCAGTCCTGGCGGTCTGGCAGATGAATTGCGCCGCAACCTCGTCCAACCAATTGTACTGGGAACAGGTGGCAAGATTAAAAAAGTATCTGTCAAAGAGGGCAAAAATCTCAAGGCCAACCAACAGGTTTTGATCTTGTCAGATGATTTAGAAAGTCTGCCTGATATGTACGGCTGGACCAAGGCCAATGTCGAACGTTTTCGCGAAGTGGCAGGACATTGAAGTCACTTTCAAAGGAGAGGGCTCCAAGGTCGTCAAGCAGAGCGAGAAGACCAATACTTCGCTGAAAAATTTCAAGAAAATAACAATCACAATGGGAGACTAATATGCTTATTGCTCTTATTGCAGGAATCGTAACTTTTATCCTAACTATCATCGGCATTCCTGCCTTTATTCGTTTTTACCATAAGGCTCGTATCACAGGCCAACAGATGCACGAAGATGTTAAGCAGCATCAGGCTAAAGCCGGAACGCCAACCATGGGTGGCACAGTCTTTCTCTTGACATCCGTTCTGGCCAGCTTTGTTATCGGTCTGTTTTCGCATCAGTTGTCCAACGGCCTCATCATGATTCTTTTTATCTTGGTCCTGTATGGCGTTGTCGGCTTTTTGGACGACTTCCTCAAGGTGTTTCGTAAGATCAACGAGGGTCTAAATCCCAAGCAGAAACTGTTTTTGCAGCTGGTCGGCGGAGTTGTCTTTTACTTCTTTTATAATCAGCACGGTGCAGGTGACCAGCTGAATGTCTTCACCGTTCCTGTCCAGATAGGCTTCCTCTATGTCTTTTTCGTCCTTTTTTGGCTGATTGGCTTCTCCAATGCTGTCAATCTGACGGATGGAATTGATGGTTTGGCCAGCATTTCTGTGGTCATTAGCTTGGTGGCCTATGCTGTGATTGCTGTTGAGCAGAAGCGTTTTGATATTTTGATTGTCATCATCAGTATGATTGGTGGCTTGCTAGGCTTCTTTGTCTTCAACCACAAGCCCGCTAAAATCTTCATGGGAGATGTGGGAAGCCTGGCTTTGGGCGGTATGCTGGCTGCTATCTCCATTTCCCTTCACCAAGAGTGGACCCTGCTCTTGATTGGGATCGTCTATGTGTTTGAAACGACCTCTGTCATGATGCAGGTGACCTACTTCAAGCTGACCGGCGGCAAGCGGATTTTCCGGATGACTCCCGGTTCATCACCACTTTGAGCTTGGTGGCCTAGCTGGCCACGGCAAGGAGTGGAGCGAGTGGAAAGTCGATTTCTTCTTCTGGGGAATCGGTATCGTGGGCAGTCTTTTGACCCTAGCTATCCTATATCTATAGCAAGAAGCGAGTCTCTGGCTCGCTTTTCTGCTTCTTAGATTTGAGGGTAAGCAGGATGGGCAATTTTTTTGGTATAATAGTTAGGATAATAGAATAGAGGACAAGATGAAATTTACAGAATTTAAGTTTAAAGATTATATTCAGGAAGCGCTCAGGGATTTGAACTTCGTTGAAGCGACTCCAGTCCAAGAGAAGCTGATTCCGGTGGTATTGTCTGGTCGGGATTTGGTCGGTGAGTCCAAGACAGGCTCTGGGAAGACCCACACGTTTTTGCTGCCCATCTTTCAAATGCTGGATGAGGAAGCAGACAGCGTGCAGGCTGTTATTACAGCCCCAAGTCGAGAGCTGGCAGCGCAGATTTATCAGGCTACTCGGCAGTTGGCTAGTTTTTCTGAAAGAGAGATTCGGGTGGCCAATTATGTCGGTGGGACTGACAAGGCTCGTCAGATTGGGAAGTTAGAGTCCAGTCAGCCTCATATCGTCATCGGAACGCCTGGGCGGATTTATGACTTGGTAGAGTCTGGCGACTTGGCTATTCACAAGGCCAAGACCTTTGTTGTTGACGAGGCAGATATGACACTGGACATGGGCTTTTTGGCGACGGTTGATAAGATTGCAGGCCGGCTGCCAAAAGACCTGCAGTTTCTCGTTTTTTCAGCGACCATTCCACAGAAGCTTCAGCCTTTTTTGAAAAAATACCTGTCTAATCCAGTGATTGAGCAGATTAAGACCAAGACGGTCATTGCGGACACCATTGAAAACTGGCTCCTGTCAACCAAGGGACGAGACAAGAATGCCCAGATTTATCAAATCAGTCAGCTCCTGCAGCCTTATCTGGCTATGATTTTCGTTAATACCAAGACGAGGGCAGATGAGCTGCACAGCTATTTGACAGCTCAAGGGCTCAAAGTTGCTAAAATTCATGGAGATATTGCTCCGCGGGAGCGCAAGCGTATCATGAATCAGGTTAAGAATCTGGATTTTGAGTACATAGTCGCTACCGACTTGGCAGCGCGGGGGATTGATATCGAAGGTGTCAGCCATGTTATCAACGATGCCATTCCTCAGGACTTGTCTTTCTTTGTCCATCGGGTAGGCCGCACCGGCCGTAATGGTCTTCCCGGCACAGCCATTACTCTCTACCAGCCGAGTGACGACTCAGATATTCGGGAGCTGGAAAGATGGGAATTAAGTTCATTCCCAAGATGATAAAAGATGATGAGTTCCAGGATACCTACGACCGAGACCGTCGGGCCAATCGGGAAAAGAGCCGGGAGAAGCTGGACACAGAAATGCTGGGGCTGGTCAAGAAGAAAAAGAAAAAAATCAAACCAGGCTACAAGAAAAAAATCCAGTGGGCGGTGAACGAAAAGCGCCGCAAGACTAAGCGAGCAGAGAATCGTGCACGTGGCCGGGCAGAGCGTAAGGCTAAGCGCCAAACCTTTTAGTGATATACTTTTCTTATCGCTGTGATAAGAAAAATATATTAGTCTTTATGAGATAGATATGATAGACTAGTGAAACTAGTCTATTTTTATATTGGGCTTAGTGTGGCTTATTTGATATTTAGGAACACGAGATTTGCACTAGCTGCTCATGTTTTGACTGCTAAAAGACAGTAAAAGCGAAGCAAATTCTTTGTTTTGTTCTAGAATTGTGTTAAAATATTTCATTATCAAGAAAAGGAAGTAATGATGGTAGTTACAACTTATCTTCTGACAACTGGTTGGTATGAGGAGTTCCTCAAGTTCATTCCAGATGGTAAATTATTTAGTTTAAGGGCCGTTTTTGAGGCCATTCCTGGCATTTTGCAAAATCTGCCAATCACCCTTCTCTTGACAGCGGGTGGTGCAGTCTTTGGTATTCTGCTTGCCATGGTTTTTGCTATCGTCAAGATTAATCGAGTCAAAGTCCTGTATCCGATTCAGGCTTTCTTTGTTAGCTTTCTGAGAGGAACACCGCTGCTGGTTCAGCTCATGCTGACCTATTTTGGGATTCCTTTATTGCTCAAGGCCATCAATCAGAAGTATGGCACAAGCTTTAATATCAACGAAATTCCAGCGTCTGTCTTTGCGATTGTTGCCTTTGCTTTCAACGAAGCGGCTTATGCCAGTGAGACCATCCGGGCAGCAATCTTGTCCGTGGATCCGGGAGAAATCGAGGCTGCTCGCAGCTTAGGAATGACCAATAAGCAGGTTTATATGCGTGTCATTATCCCCAATGCAGCAGTGGTAGCGACGCCTAGTCTGATTAATTCCCTGATTGGCTTGACCAAGGGGACTTCTCTGGCTTTTAGTGCTGGTGTAGTGGAAATTTTTGCCAAGGCGCAGGCTATCGCAGGGGCAGACTACCGTTATTTTGAGCGTTTTATCTCGGTGTCGCTGATTTATTGGGCAGTCAATATTCTCATTGAGCAACTTGGCCGCTGGATCGAAAAGATGATGGATATCAAGCAGCCGGATAAATTTGAATCGCTTCAGCAAGCAGAAGGAGAAGGAATCTGATGATTAATATTTCACATTTAAGTAAGACTTTTTCAGGTCAAAAGGTTCTGGATGATCTCAGTTTGGACATTCAAAAAGGCGAAGTGGTAGCTTTGATTGGCTCTTCTGGGTGCTGGGAAGTCAACCTTTCTCCGCAGCCTCAACTATCTGGAACAGCCTGACAGCGGAAAAGATTACTATCGACGGCTTTCAAAGTGGATTTTTCAAGGATTTCCAAAGATGAGATTTTGCTGCTGCGTCGCAAGCTAGCTATGGTCTTTCAGCAGTTTAACCTCTTTTCCCGTCGGACAGCTCTGGAAAATGTCAAGGAAGGTCTACTGGTAGTTAAGAAACTGTCTGACCAAGAAGCGACTAAGCTAGCCAAGGAAGAGTTAGCAAAGGTTGGCTTGTCAGACCGAGAAAATCACTATCCTAGACATTTGTCAGGCGGTCAGAAGCAGCGGGTGGCCTTAGCAAGGGCTTTGGCTATGAAGCCAGATGTTCTTTTGCTAGACGAGCCGACCTCAGCCTTGGATCCCGAGTTAGTCGGAGAAGTTGAGAAATCAATCGCTGATGCAGCCAAGTCTGGCCAGACCATGGTTCTGGTCAGTCATGATATGTCCTTTGTCGCTCAGGTGGCTGACAGGGTGCTCTTTTTGGACAAGGGGAAAATCATAGAGTCTGGGACACCAGATGAGATTATCCATCATCCAAAGGAAGAAAGAACCAAGGAATTTTTTGCTAGTTACAAACGGACCTATATTTGATATAATAGAGACAGTGAAGGCTCAGTTGGCTAGACCAGCTGAGTTTGTTTCAGTCTCAGCATACTGTGGAGCAAACTTTCTTATCTAGTTGGTGTTTTATGCTAACGGTTAGGTTTGGAGTTGTTCTTATTTTTGTAGAATAAGGCTGATTGACCTTTGAGGAGTTGACATGTTAGATCAAATATTTGCACTTTATATCGAGAGCTTGCTTTATACAGCAGTCGGTGTAGGGATCATTGCGGGTTTATGGATTGGACTGCGGATGATTCGCCGCAAGGACAAGACAGCCAAGGAGCGCCAGAGTCATCTGTACGATGTCCTTCTGATTGTCATTATGACGATTCCAGTCCTGTCTTTTGCGACGCTGGGCCTGCTCATTGTCCTAAAAGCTTAAATGCTTGTAAAACTGTAGAAAAGTTGTTAGAATAATTCTAGTTACAACAAGGAGAAAGAAGAGTTATGTACGATACAATTATTATTGGAGCTGGGCCTGCCGGCATGACAGCTGCCCTCTATGCAGCCCGCAGTAACCTAAAAGTTGCCCTGCTGGAGCGTGGTATTCCTGGCGGTCAGATGAACAATACTGCTGACATTGAAAACTACCCAGGCTATGCCAATATCAGCGGTCCAGAGCTAGCAGAGAAAATGTTTGAGCCTCTTGAGAATCTAGGGGTAGAACATCTCTTTGGCCTAGTAGAAAAAATTGAAGATCGGGGCGATTTTAAGGAAATCATCACAGAAGATGAGCGTTTTGAAGCTAAAACAGTCATCATTGCTTCTGGTGCCAATCATCGTCATCTAGGGGGTTCCTGGCGAGGAAGACTACAACAGCCGCGGGGTTTCCTACTGTGCGGTCTGTGACGGCGCCTTCTTCCGTGATGAAGACCTGCTGGTTGTCGGTGGTGGTGACTCGGCGGTAGAGGAGGCTATTTTCCTGACGCGCTTTGCAAAAAGTGTGACCATCGTTCACCGTCGTGATGAGCTGCGAGCACAAAAAGTGCTGCAGGATCGCGCCTTTGCCAACGAAAAGATTCGCTTTGTCTGGGATTCTGTGGTGGAAAGCATCCATGGTAATGAGCGTAAAGGTGACTGGCGTAACCTTCAAGAATGTCAAGACAGGTGAGCTCAGTCAGGCAGAGTTTGGTGGTATCTTTATCTATGTTGGCCTAGATCCGGTTAGTGAATTTGCTGCGGACTTGGGCATCACTGATGAGGCTGGCTGGATTCTGACGGATCATCAGATGAAGACTTCAGTAGCCGGTATTTATGCTGTTGGTGATGTTCGCCAGAAAGACCTGCGCCAGATTACGACGGCTGTTGGCGATGGTGCCATTGCCAGTCAGGAAGTCTACAAATATCTTACAGAACAAGCATAAAAATATAAGCTAAGCAAGTGTGTCTATTCAAGTGAGTTGACAGGATTTGCTTAGCTTTTTTGGAATTATGATATAATATAAAGGTATCTAGCATAAAGGAGCAAGAAGATGTACCCAGATGATAGTTTAACGCTGCACACTGACTTTGTACCAAATCAACATGATGCAGGTTTATTTCCAGCAAAATATTCACAACAAGCGTGCAGTTTTTGAAGTTTTTTTCCGTAAGAATCCTTTTAATAACGGCTACGCAGTCTTTGCGGGCTTGGAAAGAATTATTTCCTATCTCAATAATCTGACGTTCAGCCAGAGTGATTTAGATTATTTGCAATCCTTGGGCTATCACGGAGAGTTTCTGGATTATTTGCGGAAATCTCAAGATGAGCCTGACCGTAAGGTCTGTTCAGGAAGGTGATTTGGTTTTTGCCAATGAGCCAATCGTGCAGGTGGAAGGTCCACTGGCTCAGTGTCAGCTGGTTGAGACTGCTATTCTCAATATCGTTAATTTTCAGACGCTGATTGCCACCAAGGCAGCTCGTATCCGCTCTGTTATCGAGGATGAGCCTCTGATGGAGTTTCGGTACGCGCCGGGCCCAGGAAATGGATGCTGCTATTTGGGGGAACTCAGGGCTGCGGTGATTGGCGGAGCGAACGGGTACCAGTAATGTCCGGGCTGGCAAGCTCTTTGATATTCCAGTCTTGGGAACGCATGCCCATGCTCTCGTTCAAGTCTATGGAAATGATTATAAATGCCTTTTAAAGCTTACGCTGAGACTCATCATAACTGTGTTTTCCTAGTAGATACCTACGATACATTGCGCCTAGGTGTTCCGGCAGCCATTCGGGTGGCGCGTGAGCTAGGAGACAAGATTAAGTTTCTGGGTGTCCGCATTGATTCGGGAGACCTTGCCTATATTTCTAAGAAAGTTCGGCAGCAATTAGATGAAGCTGGCTTCCCTGATGCTAAGATTTATGCGTCCAATGATCTGGATGAAAATACCATTCTCAACTTGAAAATGCAAAAAGCTAAGATTGATGTCTGGGGTGTGGGGAACCAAGCTCATTACAGCCTATGACCAGCCGGCTTTAGGAGCAGTTTATAAGATTGTTGCTATTGAAGATGAGACTGGAGTTTTGCGCAATACCATCAAGCTGTCCAATAATGCCGAAAAGGTTTCGACCCCAGGTAAGAAGCAGGTTTGGCGTATTACCAGCCGCGAAAAAGGGAAGTCCGAGGGAGACTACATTACCTATGATGGCATTGATGTCAATGAGCTTGGAAGAGCTGGAAATGTTCCATCCTACCTACACTTACATCAATAAAGACAGTTAAGAAAATTTTGATGCTGTACCGCTTTTGGTGGATATTTTCCAAGAAGGGAATTTGGTTTATAATCAGCCGACCTAACTGAGATTCAAGTCTATGCCCGTAAGGAATTTGATAAACTTTGGGACGAGTACAAACGAGTTCTCAATCCACAGGATTATCCAGTTGACCTGTCTCGAGATATCTGGCAGGATAAGATGGACTTGATTGACCAGATGCGCAAGAAGGCCCATCAGACAGGAGCAGAAAAATGAGTCTACAAGAAGAAATCATCGCTCAACTGGGCGTCAAACCAGTCATTAGCCCTGAGGAAGAAATCCGCAAGTCGGTGGACTTTCTCAAGGCCTATCTGAGAAAAGCACCCTTTTTTGAAAAGTTATGTTTTGGGAATTTCTGGTGGTCAGGATTCTACTTTGGCTGGTCGCTTAGCTCAGCTGGCTGTGGAAGAAATGCGCTCTGAAACTGGAGATGATAGTTATCGCTTTATCGCCGTTCGTTTGCCTTACGGTGTTCAAGCAGATGAAGATGATGCGCAAAGGCTCTGGCTTTTATCCAGCCTGATGTCAGTCTAACAGTTAATATCAAGGAATCTGCTGATGCAATGACAAGGGCTGTAGAGGCAACGGGTGCCAAAGTCTCTGATTTTAACAAGGGCAATATCAAGGCCCGCAGCCGTATGATTGCCCAGTATGCTCTGGCCGGTTCTTACAGCGGGGCTGTCATTGGGACGGATCATGCAGCAGAAAATGTCACGGCCTTTTTCACTAAGTTTGGTGATGGAGGAGCAGATATCTTACCACTTTACCGTCTCAATAAGCGTCAAGGCAAGCAGCTTTTGGCCGCCTTAGGAGCGGATCCGGCCCTCTATGAAAAGGTACCGACGGCTGACTTGGAAGAAGAAAAACCTGGAATTGCTGATGAAGTCGCTCTGGGCGTGACCTACAATGAAATTGACGATTATCTCGAAGGCAAGTCCGTTTCAGCCCAAGCCCAAGAAACTATCGAGTCTTGGTGGCATAAAGGGCAGCACAAACGGCATTTGCCAATTACGATTTTTGACGAATTTTGGAAGTGAAAATCTCTATCGAAACTTTTTAGTCTGAGCCAAGAAATGAGGAAGCTATGAAAAAGATAGGTACACAGTCCATTGAAACCAAACGTCTTTTGCTAAGACCTTTTCTGGAATCGGATGCTCAAGCTATGTACGACAACTGGGCTTCTCGTCCGGATAATTTGCTGCATGTGACCTGGGATGCTCACGAGAGTCCTGAAGTCACCCAACAATCCATTGCTCGCTGGGTTGAGAATTATCAAAACATGGATTTTTACAAGTGGGCCATCTGCCTGAAGGAAAAACCTGAACAAGTGATTGGTGATATTAGTGTGGTAGATAGAGATGAAGCAGTCAATGCTTGCGAGGTCGGTTATATTTTAAGTAAAGACTATTGGGGGCAGGGGCTGATGACAGAAGCTTTGAAGGCTGTTTTAATCTATCTCTTGCAAGACGCAGGATTCAATCGTGTCACAGCAAAATTTGTAACAGCCAATCCAGCTTCTGGGCGTGTCATGGCCAAAGCTGGCATGAGCTACGAAGGCACTTTCCGTCAGGCTGTATTTCATAAAGGACAAGTCAAAGATTTTTCCGTCTATGGAATCCTAAGCTCCGATTTAGAAAAAGGCTAGGACTCTTTTGTCCAGCCTTTTTACTTGCGCTCCTTTTTTAAAGTTCTATAATAGATGTATAATGACAAGGAGGATTCTATGCATTCGTTAGAACAAGATTTTACAGATAAGCTGTATGCTGCTTATGAGGCAATCCCAAGTTTGCAGCAATGGAAAATGCCATCAGTCACAATGGCCTTTTGACTTCCTTAGAGAAGCGAAGCGCTGCCGTGGAAAACATACCTGTCTTTTCACTGGATCTCACGAAGGATAAGGTCAGTGACCAGAAAGCTTCGGGGCGCTGTTGGATGTTTGCAGCTCTTAATACCTTCCGCCACAAGATGATTGCGAACTTCCAACTGGAAGATTTTGAGTTATCTCAGGCCCACACTTTCTTTTGGGATAAATATGAAAAATCCAACTGGTTCTTGGAGCAGGTGATAGCGACGGCTGACCAAGAATTGACTAGCCGCAAGGTCAAGTTTCTCTTAGATACGCCTCAGCAGGATGGCGGTCAATGGGATATGGTCGTGGCGCTTTTTGAGAAATACGGCGTCGTGCCTAAGTCAGTCTATCCAGAGTCTATCTCATCCAGTAACAGCCGTGAGCTCAATCAGATTCTTAATAAACTCCTGCGTCAGGATGCACAGATTTTGCGAGAATTAGTGGCAGGGAGTGCAAACTCTGCTGAACTTCAGGCCAAGAAAGAAGAACTTCTCCAGGAAGTCTTTAACTTCCTAGCTATGAATTTAGGCTTGCCGCCTCGCCAGTTTGACTTTTCTTATCGAGATAAGGACAATCATTTCCACAGTGAGAGCGGATTGACACCTATGACTTTCTATCAAAAATATGTCGATCTCAAGTTAGATGACTATGTCTCTATCATTAATGCGCCGACTGCAGACAAGCCTTATGGTCGGTCCTATACAGTTGAGATGTTGGGAAATGTCGTTGGCAGCAAGCCAGTCCGTTATTTAAATGTTGAAATGAACCGACTAAAAGAGCTGGCTATTGCTCAAATGCAGGCTGGCGAGACAGTTTGGTTTGGCTCGGATGTTGGTCAGTCTAGCAATCGTAAGGCAGGTGTTATGGCTGAAGGGATGCACGATTTCACTGCCAGCATGGATATCCGACTGACTCAGGATAAGGCTGGCCGCTTGGACTATAGCGAAAGCCTCATGACCCACGCCATGGTCTTGACAGGGGTGGACTTGGATGAAAATGGCAAGGCTAAGAAATGGAAGGTCGAAAACTCTTGGGGTGAAAAGGTTGGTAACAAGGGCTATTTCGTAGCCAGTGACGCTTGGATGGACGAATATACCTATCAAATCGTCGTTCGAAAAGAGTTTCTGACAGCCGAAGAATTAGCAGCATATGAAGCAGAGCCTCTTGTGCTAGCTCCCATGGGATCCCATGGGTGCTTTTAGCCAAAGTAAGCTTTGATGAGAGAATAAGAAAAGAGTAAGAATTTTTCATTCTTACTCTTTTAGTTTATATTCTAATCTTCGTCACTCTAGTCATCTCCACCGTCACCGGACGATGCATCATTGTGGCTAGAAGAGCTATTGTTTGAATCACCAGAATGCTCACTAGAAGCTGATGTGTCAGAGCTAGCTTCTGTACTGTAACTGCTATAGCTAGAATAGTTATAGTACTGCTGGTTATTGTAGTAACGGTTATAGCCAGTACCACTGTTGAGGTAGACATAAGAGCCACTGCGGTAGAGACCATCTGGCATTTCCCAATCTTCTGAAGCAGAGCCATCTTGAGCTAGGTAAAGCATCATTTCACGGTAGACATCTGTTGCAACCTTAACCCCGTCATCAAGGATTGGTGTCAGGCGGTTAGAGTAGCCAGTCCATACAGCCATTGAATACTTAGGCGTGTAACCAACGAAGAGCTCGTCTGGTGTGACAATACTAGAGTAGTAGTAAGGCTTGGTCAGCTTGGCTAATTCATCGTCAGCATAGTTGGAGGTTCCAGTCTTACCTGCCTGATAAACCCCAGAAATAGCAGCGTTTGTACCTGTACCAGACTGCAAGACTGTTTTCATCATATCGGTCATCATGTAGGCTGTCGTTTCCTTCATAGCCTTGGAACCATTGTTGGAGAAGGTCTTCTCCGTTCCGTCACTGAAAGACGACGCGATTGACATACTGAGGTTTGTAGTAAGTACCGCCATTGGCAAAAGCAGCATAGGCAGCAGCCATTTTTTCACTGCTGGCTCCGTACTCGTTGCCGGATTTGCTGGTATTACTTGAAAAGGCATTAACATAGAAACATTTCAGGATAGTTAATCCCAATACGATTTAGGAACTTGAGAGATTCATCCAGACCAACGGCTTCCAGTGTTTTCACAGCAGGAACGTTACGGGATTCCTGAATCGCGTATTGAATCGTCATCCCGCCATAGTATTTCTTATCCCAGTTGTAAACTGGTGTGCTGGAATACGGGAAGTTATATGGAGCATCTGTGATAGGAGCAGCAGTTGAAGTATAGACTTCATTTTCAAGAGCTGGAGCATAATCAGTGATTGGTTTCATAGTTGAACCGAAGTCACGATTGGTTTCAACAGCTTGGTTGGTACCAAAGGATACGTTGGTAGACTGGTGACGAGCACCGAGCTGGGCAATGACTTTACCAGTTTGGACATCCATAACTGTGGAGGCAACCTGCATTTCATCATCTGGATAAGCTACATAGTCTTCAGTATTGTAAATATCCCAGAGTTTCTGTTGAGCCTCTGTGTTGACGTTTGTATAGACTTCCATACCAGTTGTCAGGACATTGTAACCAGTTTCTTCTTCAACCTGTTCAATTGCTTCTTTGATATAGTTATCCATGTAAGCTGGGTAGCTAGTAGAAGCTTTCAGACTTTGAAGTCCATCGGTTACAGGTGTGTTTTTGGCTTGCTCATATTGTTCATCTGTGATGTATTTGAGATCGTGCATCTCACGAAGTACCAGATTACGGCGATTGGTTGCAGCCTCTGGTGAGTGTAGGGGTCGTATTGATTCGGCGCTTGAGGCATACCTGCCAGCAGAGCCGTTTGGTGTAAGCTCAAGTCTTTTAAATCCTTGCCATAGTAGCTTCGGGCTGCTGTCTGCATACCGTAGTTACTGTTAGACATGTAGACTTTATTGACATAATAGGTCAAGATTTGCTGCTTGGTCGCTTTCCGCTCGAGCTGAGCAGCCAGCCAAGCTTCTTGGATTTTACGTGAAAGGGTCGCGTCCGAAGAAGAAGTTGAGAAATAGGACAACTTAATCAACTGCTGAGTCAGAGTTGATCCACCTTGGCGACCTCCGCGGATATTGCTAACAAGGGCACCTGCAATCCGAATAAAGTCCACCCCGCGGTGATTGAAGAAGCGATGGTCTTCAATGGCGACAATGGCGTTAACCAAATCCGTAGGTATTTCACTTGTTTCAGCATTGACCCGCTTTCAGCGCCTAGGTCCGCAATCAAATTGTTATTGCTGTCAAAAATCTTACTGGATGTGGTCGCGATGAGATCTTTTTCAGAAAGCTTAGGAGCCTTGACCGCATAGTAGGTAAATACCAAACAGCCAATCACGAATCCAATCATAAGCAGGGTTATAAGTGCACTTGCAAGATATTTCAAAGCCTGCATAAGAGTTTGTTTATTCATTTATAATACCACCTAGTAGTTTTTGTTCGATAATTTCAAGATAAGGGATGCTGGGAAGCTGTTGCATTTCAATCGGATAACCATGCTCTTGGATGTAAGTTAGAGGCATGGACTTCCCTCCCTTGTCGATCTTGTAAAACTCAATTAAATAAGAAGCGGGAAGCAGGTAAGTCTCCCTTAAGCTGGAAAAATGCAGTAAGACAAAACAGATGCCCTTTTGCTCAAGGACTGCCTCCATATGCTCAATCTGATGCGAATGAAAATTTTTCATGGGCATCGATTTTTTCTGTCGGGTTTCCTTGGCTTCAAAGTCAATATAATGGCCCTTGTAGACGCCAGAATAGTCTGTTGTGGAAGCTTGCCGAAAGTAAGCCTCTACAATCTTGGCTCGGCTACGGTGCGGATAATCAACCTTGACAATCTGAATGGGGGTGGGCTTTTTATGGATGACAGCGAGTCCTCTGCTTAGATAGTAGTTGTTGGATTCGTTGATCATCTTTTCAAAAGACATCCCACGATTGGCAAAGTTAATCATGCCGGGAACTGGCCTATTGATACTGCTTTTTGCCTTTAGCTTATGCGGATAGTTGACCATAAAACTCCTTATTGGTACAATAGCATCACTCTATTATACCACAAAAAACTTTTTTAAGGGAGAATAAATGACCAGTCTATTAATAACAGGCTACAAAGCCTTTGAAATCGGCATTTCGACGGAAAAAGATATGAGAATAAACATCATAAAAGAAGCCGCTAAAAGGGACTTAATCTGTTTTTTGGAAGATGGAGTAGATTGGCTGGTTTTTATGGGTAATCTGGGCTTTGAATCTTGGGTTTTGGAGCTGGCCAACGACCTGAAAAAGGACTATGAATTTCAGACGGCAACCATCTTTCTCTTTGAGAATCAAGGTGAAAATTGGAACGAAGCTAATCAAGCAAAATTAGCTGCTTTTAAGCAAGCCGATTTCGTCAAGTATGCTTATCCGACCTATCAAAATCCTAGTCAGTTTCGTGATTACAATCAATTCGTCATTCAAAATACAGATGGAGCCTACTTGTTTTACGATGAAGAACAGGAGACAAAACTGAAATATCTTTACCAAGAAATGAAAAAGCAAGAACAATATTTTATCAAAAAATTAACATTTGATGACCTGAATGAAGTGGCCGAAAATTTTTCGGGAAATTAGATGATAAATCTTGATTTTTATTAGGCATTTTGTTTATAATTGAATATGATAAACTAGATTGGAGAGAGAAGATGGCAAGTATTATTTTTACAGCAAAAGATATTTTTGATCAGGATTTTAAACGCGAAGTACGCGGCTATAGTAAGTCCGAAGTGGATGAGTTTTTGGACGATATTATCAAAGGATTATGAGACTTACGCAGCCTTGGTAAAGGAGCTGCGTGAGGAAAATCGCCGTCTCAAGGAAGAGTTGGCTGCGAAGCCGGTTGAAAAAGCACCGATTCAGCCGACTCAGCCTGTCCAATCAACACAAGCGACTCAGTCGACTGTGGAAAGCTTCCCTCAGATGACTTCTGCGACTAACTTTTGATATCTTGAAGCGCTTGAACCGTCTTGAAAAGGAAGTATTCGGGAAACAAATTCTGGATCGTGAATAATAGTTCTTTTAGAACAGTGCAATTTTTGGATAATCGCGTGGAAATTTTAGATTTTCATGAGGAAAGTCCATGCTAGCACTGGCTGTGATGCCGGTAGTGTTTGTGCTAGGCGAAGAAATAAGCCTAGGGACGGATTTTTCCGTTACGGCGACTGAAAGGGCTAAGTCTTTGGATATGTCTGATTAGGTCTGAAAGTGCCACAGTGACGTAGTTCTTCTGGAAACAGAAGAAGTGGAACGCGGTAAACCCCTCAAGCTAGCAACCCAAACTTTGGTCGGGGCATGGAGTGCGTGGAAGCGAACATAGCACTCTGACTGGAAACAGTAGACAGATGATTATCGAAGGAAATGGTACCTAGTCATTTCCGGAACAAAACATGGCTTACAGAAAATTGCATATAGGCTGAGGCTGGGACGTCAAGTCCTGTCCTCTTTAAATTTTATAATAGAATAGCAAGAGAGTGGCTGAGCGCTCTATTCTCTGCCAAGTTCAACTAGCTGCTGCTTCATTTGTCTGATGGACATTTCAAGGAATGAGCTAGCTGATAAATGGCAGCGAAACCTTCTCAGCCCAAAATTTAAAAAGGGAGAGTGAGGAAAATCGATGTGACGAAATCACGATTTTTGTCTCACCCCTTTGTTTGTATAGATTGGAATCCATTTAAAAGCCGAGATGAAAGAAAAATTTAATTTAATTGCGACCGCAGCGGCAGGGCTAGAAGCTGTCGTCGGCCGTGAAATCAGAGAGCTGGGACTTGATTGTCAGGTCGAAAATGGCCGGGTTCGCTTCGAGGGTGATGTCAGTACCATTATTCAAACCAATCTCTGGCTGCGCGCGGCCGATCGGATTAAGATTGTAGTTGGCAGTTTTCCAGCCAAGACTTTTGAAGAGCTCTTTCAGGGAGTTTTTGCTCTGGATTGGGAGAATTATCTACCGCTGGGAGCTAAATTTCCTATTTCCAAGGCCAAATGTGTCAAGTCAAAACTTCACAATGAGCCTAGTGTTCAGGCTATTTCTAAAAAGGCAGTTGTCAAGAAGCTGCAGAAGCATTATGCACGTCCGGAAGGGGTGCCCCTGCAGGAAAATGGAGCTGAGTTTAGGATAGAGGTTTCTATTCTAAAAGATGTAGCGACGGTCATGATTGATACAACAGGGTCTAGCCTCTTCAAACGTGGCTATCGTGTCGATAAAGGCGGTGCACCGATCAAGGAGAATATGGCAGCGGCCATTTTACTCCTGTCCAATTGGTATCCAGATAAGCCTTTGATAGACCCGACTTGCGGCTCTGGTACTTTTTGTATCGAAGCTGCTATGATCGGGATGAAGATGGCGCCAGGACTCCATCGTTCCTTTGCCTTTGAAGACTGGAATTGGGTGGATAAAGACCTGGTAGCGCAGGCTCGCTCGACTGCACTCAGTCAGATTGATCAGACCATCCAGCTGGATATTTCTGGCTCGGATATCGATGGCCGTATGGTAGAGCTAGCTCGAAAAAACGCTGAGCAAGCAGGAGTAGCAGAGCAGATTCGCTTTAAGCAGATGCGATTGCAGGATTTGCATACAGATAAGATTAATGGTGTGATTATCTCTAATCCGCCATACGGGGAGCGCCTCCTAGATGATGAGGCTGTGACTCGTCTTTATCAGGAAATGGGAGAAACCTTTGCTCCGCTCAAAACCTGGAGTAAGTTTATCCTGACTAGCGATGAAGCTTTTGAAAGCAAATACGGCAGTCAGGCCGATAAAAAACGCAAACTTTATAATGGTACTTTAAAAGTTGATTTATATCAGTATTTTGGCCAGCGGGTCAAACGTCAGTTAGATTAGAAAGGATTTGCCGTGACGAAAGAAGAAAACTACTCACCAGAAGAAGAAAAGAAAGAGTCGGTCCTTGATTTTGAAGAGGCCAAGGAAATGACAGTCGGACAAGCTACTCGTAAGAAAGAGGAGCTGGAAGCCGGTGTGAATGAAAGCGACAATGTGCTGGATAAGTATATCAAGCAGCACCGTCAGGAAATCGAAGCTGGAAAATTTGAAACCCAGAAAATCAGAAAGTTGCAGGAGCAGGAAGCTGCTCAGGCTGAGCAAGCCTCTTCTGATTTGACCGACTTCATCAAAGAAAGACGGCAAGAGGTTGAAAGTGAACAGGAGATTCCAACAGCTCAGTCAGTAGTCACTGAGACTGCAAGTGAGCCAGAAGCAGCTCCAAACCCCTTAGGTTCTCGCAGTCAACGCTCAGAGCAGGCGGATTCGATTCCTGCTGCTCCCGTTCAAAAGATATCTTACGGTCCTATTCCGGAGCCGCTTGATGAGAAGGAATTACAGGTTCCTAAGACGCCTTTCTACAAGAAAAAAGCTTTCCTTTATCCAGTCTTAGGACTTTTAGGGATTGCTGTAGCGGGCACAGGGCTTTACTTTGCTCTGGGGCATAATTGGGGTCATAAGACCGTTACAAGCTCTAGCTCTTCAACATCGCAGTCCAGCAAAAAGAGCTCGTCTTCCTCTAGCTCTGATAATACTGCCAAGGATTTGAAGTCCTTTAATGATGAGTATGCTGCATTCTTCACAGATAGCAATCAGACAGCTGTCAAAAACAGTAAATTCGGCGACTTGGAAAAATTAAAAACTTTACTTGAAAAGCTAAAAGGCAGCAAAGACTATGATGCAGCCAAGAGCAAGTATGATTCCTTGGTCAAGCAGATTTCGGCTATCCAAAGTGTCAATTCACAGTTTGATGGCGGAGCAATCACTGACGGCGTCTTGAACAAGGAAGCCAAGGCGAATACAAATGCGACCTTCTCAGATGTATCAAGTGGCAATGCTAAATTAGATGAAGTTCTAAAGGCAGCAATTGCCCAAGGACGTAGTCAACAAGTACCAACACCAGCTCCTGCTACTAATCAGGAAGGCACTGGTGCGGGTACAAGCGGCGGTTCAAGTGCATCTGCTTCTGGTTCAGGAGCTTCCAGCTCTTACTCTGGCTATGGTCTTCCTAGCAACGGAGTAAATCTGCAGAGAGACCTCAGTCGTGTCCCTTATAACCAAGCGGCTATTGATGACGTCAACAATCCGGCTTGGACGTTCAATCCTGGCGTTCTGGAGAAGATTTTGCAAACTTCTCGTGAGCGTGGCTATATTTCTGGAGATAACTATATCCTGGAACGCGTCAATATTATCAAAGGAAACGGCTACTATAACCTCTTCAAGCCAGACGGCACCTACCTCTTCAGTATCAACTGTAAGACTGGATACTTTGTTGGAAATGGACCAGGTCATGCTGATTCGCTTGATTTCTAGTTGGATTTCAAAATTTCTTCAACAGCTGACTTTCTGCTTTGCTGATGAATTTCATTTATATATGCACAAAAAAAGTTCTCGATTTCGAGAACTTTTTATTGTTTTAAATCACATGGCGTTCAAAGGCATCATCTGAGATTCCTTGGCTGAGAATAAGTTTAGCCCATTCTTTGGCTGAGAAGAGGCTGTGATCCTTGTAGTTTCCGCAGGATTCAATGGTTGTTCCAGGGACATCTTCCCAGCTAGTTGACTCAGCGATTTCTTCCAGACAGGATTTGATGACCTGAGCAATCTGGCTGGAGCTGTGTTGGCCCCACATAATCATGTGAAAACCAGTGCGACAGCCAAAAGGTGAGCAATCAATCATACCATCAATGCGCTTGCGGATCAACATAGCCAGCAAATGCTCAATGGTATGCAGACCAGCAGTCGGAATGGAATCTTCATTAGGCTGAACCAAGCGGATATCAAAATTGGAAATGATGTCTCCTTTAGGACCAGTTTCCTCTCCGATGAGACGAACATAAGGCGCTTTGACGATGGTGTGATCCAGCTCAAAGCTTTCAACGATAACTTCTTTAGACATGGTTTCTCCTTTACAATGTAGTGAGTGCGAGAAGGTTTTTCTAGTCATATCAAGCCATAGGTTTGTCTTGTTAGTTAAGAAAAAGCCTGTCTCATATGCATCTTTTCTTCTCTGATTATAGCATAAAAAATTTTTATTTGGGAATAAAGTTTGCGTCTTAAAGGAATGAAAAATTTGAACAATCTTGCTTATCTCTTGAAAAAAGTTTTGGTGCTCAGGCTTCTACAAACTTTGAAGATTTAGTCGGTAAAAATTGGACAAAAGCTTTCTTGTTTTTCAAAAAATAGGTTTGTGAATTTTTTAGATTTGTGATAGAATAGTATGGAATTTTGAATTCAACAATTAAATAGATTTGGAGTAAAAACATGGACCTATTTCCTATAATTATGTCTGTTTTTGCTGCCATCATTGGTTTAGTGATTGGATATGTAAGTGTCTCAGCTAAGATGAAATCATCTAAAGAAGCTGCAGAGCTTACTCTTTTAAATGCTGAACAAGAAGCAACCAATTTACGCGGACAGGCTGAACGCGAAGCTGATTTGATTATCAAAGAAGCCAAGCGGGAAACAAGTTCGCTTAAAAAAGAAGCACTTTTGGAGGCAAAAGAAGAAGCCAGAAAATATCGTGAACAAGTTGATGCAGAATTTAAGTCTGAACGTCAAGAGTTGAAACAAATCGAAAGCCGCTTGACAGAGCGTGCTTCTACCCTTGACCGCAAAGACGATAATTTAAGCAACAAAGAAAAGACTTTGGAGCAAAAAGAACAAAGTCTCTCAGATAAATCTAAACACATTGATGCGCGTGAAGAACAAGTAGCGGAACTTGAAAAGCAGAAGGCAGCAGAGCTGGAGCGAGTTGCTTCGCTATCGCAGACAGAAGCGCGTGATATTATTTTGACGCAGACCGAGGACAAACTTTCTAAAGAGATTGCGACTAGGATTCGGGATGCGGAGCAAGATATCAAAGAGCGGTCTGACAAGGTTGCGAAGAATATCTTGGTCCAAGCCATGCAGCGTATTGCCGGTGATTATGTCGCTGAGCAAACCAACTCAACGGTGCATCTGCCAGATGACAGTATGAAGGGTCGGATTATTGGCCGTGAAGGTCGCAATATCCGGACTTTTGAAAGTCTGACTGGTATTGATGTCATCATTGATGATACGCCTGAAGTGGTCACTCTCTCAGGTTTTGATCCGATTCGTCGCGAGATTGCTCGTATGACCATGGAAGCACTCTTGAAAGACGGTCGCATTCATCCAGCTCGCATCGAGGAGTTGGTTGAGAAGAACCGTCTGGAAATTGACAATCGCATCCGTGAGTACGGGAGAAGCCGCAGCTTATGAAATCGGAGCTCCTAACCTGCATCCTGATCTGATGAAAATCATGGGTCGCTTTGCAGTTCCGTACTTCTTATGGTCAGAACGTCCTTCGGCACTCTATTGAGGTGGCCAAGCTTTCCGGCATCATTGCTGCTGAGTTGGGTGAAAATGCCAATTTAGCCCGCCGTGCTGGATTTCTCCATGATATTGGTAAGTCTATTGACCGTGAGGTTGAAGGCAGCCACGTGGAAATCGGAACAGAACTGGCTCGTAAGTACAAGGAGCATCCAGTTGTTGTTAATACGATTGCCAGCCACCACGGAGATGTGGAAGCAGAAAGTGTCATTGCTGTTATCGTAGCTGCAGCAGACGCTCTCAGTGCTGCTCGTCCAGGTGCCCGCAGTGAATCTCTGGAAAGCTATATCAAGCGTCTCCAAGATTTGGAAGAAATCGCTAATAGTTTCAAGGGTGTCAAGAACAGCTTTGCTTTACAAGCCGGCCGGGAAATCCGGATTATGGTTCAGCCGGACAAGATTAAGGATGACAAGATTACGATTTTGGCGCACGATGTGCGTGAAAAGATCGAAAACAACTTGGAATATCCGGGCAATATCAAGGTAACGGTTATCCGTGAGATGCGTGCCGTTGACTACGCAAAATAAAGAAGAAATGCAGTCTGGTAACAGATTGCTTTTTTCTTGAATTATCTGCCGGTCTATTTGGTTTTCCGTATGATTGCTTGCTTATTTTTCTATTTTCTCAAAACTCTAGACACATACATTTCTTCCTATCCTCTTGAAATATCAGTCTAATTTTGTTACACTAGATAGAAAGACTGTGAAGGAGACATGATGACGGAACGAGGCTTACTAATCGTCTTTTCTGGTCCCTCTGGTGTAGGAAAAGGGACTGTTAGACGAGAAATTTTTGAAAGCACTGATAACCAATTCCAGTACTCGGTATCCATGACAACTCGTCCTCAGCGCCCAGGTGAAGTGGATGGAGTTGACTATTTCTTCCGCACTCGCGAGGAGTTTGAAGAGCTGATTCGTCAGGGACAGATGCTGGAGTATGCAGAGTATGTAGGAAACTACTATGGTACGCCTCTGACTTATGTCAATGAAACGCTGGATAAAGGTATTGATGTCTTCCTAGAGATTGAGGTTCAGGGAGCTTTGCAAGTCAAGAAAAAAGTTCCAGATGCTGTCTTTATTTTTTTGACTCCTCCAGACTTAGAAGAACTCAAAGACCGCTTGGTCGGACGTGGGACAGATAGTGCTGAGATTATCGCTCAGCGCATAGAAAAGGCTAAAGAAGAAATTGCCCTCATGCGCGAGTATGATTATGCCATTGTCAATGATCAGGTTCCGCTGGCTGCCGACCGTGTCAAGCGCGTGATTGAAGCAGAGCATTTCCGAGTAGACCGTGTTATCGGCCGTTATCAGGACATGCTTCCAAAAAATGAAACGATTATTCGATAGAAAGTTAGAAATTAGGTAGAAAAATTATGATGTTAAAACCGTCTATTGACACTTTGCTGGACAAGGTTCCGTCAAAATATTCCTTGGTTATTTTAGAAGCTAAGCGCGCTCATGAGCTTGAAGCTGGAGCTCCCTGCTACGCAGGAATTCAAGTCTGTCAAATCCACTCTTCGTGCTTTGGAAGAAATTGAATCCGGCAATGTCGTTATCCATCCAGATCCAGAAGGCAAGCGCGAGGCTGTTCGCCGTCGGGCAGAAGAAGAGCGCCTTCGTAAAGAAGAAGAAGAACGCAAGATTAAAGAGCAAATCGCTAAAGAAAAAGAAGAAGGTGAGAAGATTTAAGGTTGGGGATGCTCAATCTTATTTTTTCTGTAATGATGTTTGAGGAAAGTGGGGGTGAGAATTTGAAGGTAGCAAAGATTATTGTGGATGTTCCTCTGATGCAGACGGACAAGCCCTATAGTTATGCTATTCCAGAAGAGTTTGCAGGGATGCTGGAGGCTGGCATGCGGGTCCATGTCCCTTTTGGGCAGGGAAATCGCCTGATTCAGGGGATTGTGGTCGGCTTTGATGAGATGGGAGACCGAGAAGAGCTGAAGGAGATTGCGGAAGTCCTTGATTTCAGTCCCGTGCTGAATCAGGAACAGCTCTGGCTGGCGGACGAGCTGCGCAAGTCAGTCTTTTCCTATAAGATTAGCCTTTTAAAGGCCATGCTGCCTAGTCTTCTCAACTCCAGCTATGATAAACTACTCTATCCGACGGAGCTGCTGAATGATGAGGAACGTTCAGCTATCTTTGGACAGGAGGACAGCCTTCACTTTTCTGATTTGGACAAGAAAAGTCAGGCCAAGCTGATGCGACTGACTCAAACTGGCCGTATTCGGCTGGAGTATCAGGCGACGGACAAGAAACATATTAAGACTGAGAAATGGTATCAGGTCAATCATACCGCTCTGCAAAATCATGACCTTCCCCGACAAGCTAAGAAAAAACAAGCATTAAAAGAAGTCTTGCTGGAGCAGCAGGACAGCCAGCTTTTGGCTGATTTGCGAGAAAACTTTTCGCGCGATATTATTAATTACTTTATCAAAGAAAACCTAATTAGCATTGAGGATAGAGAAATCAGCCGTTCTGCTGCTTATTTCCAAAAGGAGCGGCAGCAGCAAAACCTGACCTTAAATGATGAACAAGCCGCAGCGGTTGCAGCGATCACTCAGAAAATTAGTCAGAGTCATTCTCAGCCAGTCCTCTTAGAAGGGGTCACGGGCAGTGGGAAGACCGAAGTTTACCTACAGGTCATCGCAGAGGCACTGGCCCAAGGCAAGACCGCTATCATGCTGGTTCCAGAGATCTCTCTGACTCCGCAGGTTACTGATCGCTTTATTTCTAGATTTGGGGACCAAGTTGCTATTTTGCATTCAGGTCTGTCCGACGGTGAGAAATACGATGAATGGCGCAAGGTGGAGCGAGGAGTTGCCCAGGTTGTTGTCGGCGCGCGTTCAGCTATTTTTGCTCCCTTGACAAATATTGGAGCCATCATCATTGATGAAGAGCATGAATCTTCCTACAAGCAGGATTCCAATCCTCGCTATCATGCCAGAGAGGTGGCTCTCCTGCGAGCTCAGTACAATCAAGCTGTTTTAGTGCTGGGGTTCGGCGACTCCGAGCCTGGAGAGCCGTGCTCGAGCAAGCCGTGGTGTCTATGATTTTCAGTTGCTCAGTAAGCGTGCAAATCCGCTAGCGCAGATTCCTCAAGTGGAAGTGGTGGATTTTCGAGATTATATCGGGCCAGCATGAGGCCAGTAATTTCACCCCAGTCCTGCTAGAGGCTATTCAAAGATCGTCTGGATAAGGGAGAGCAGACGGTTCTCATGCTTAATAGGCGGGGTTATTCCAGCTTTGTCATGTGTCGAGAATGTGGGACCGTTGATAGCTGTCCTAACTGTGATATTTCTCTGACTCTGCATATGGACACCAAGACCATGAACTGCCACTACTGTGGTTTTACTAAGAACATTCCTCAGAGTTGTCCTAACTGTGCCAGTCGCAGCATCCGCTATTATGGTACGGGGACGCAGAAAGCCTATGATGAGCTGACGACTCTTTTTCCAGAGGCTCGAATTCTGCGCATGGATGTGGATACGACCCGTAAAAAGGGGAGCCACGAAGACATCTTAGAGGCCTTTGGTCGGGGGCAGGCAGATATTCTGCTGGGGACTCAGATGATTGCCAAGGGACTGGATTTTCCTAATGTGACCTTGGTCGGTGTTCTCAATGCGGATACTGCTCTTAATCTACCGGACTTTCGCTCTTCAGAGCGAACCTTCCAGCTGCTGACTCAGGTGGCGGGCCGGGCTGGTCGGGCTGAAAAGGCTGGTCAGGTCTTTCATCCAGTCCTACAATCCTCATCATTATGCCATTGAGTTTGCTAAGCAGCAGGATTACGAGGGCTTTTATGCTTATGAAATGGGAATCCGCCGGCAGCTAGGCTATCCGCCTTATTACTTTACAGTCGGTCTAACCCTGTCGCATAAGGATGAAGAGACAGCAGTGCGAAAAGCCTATGAGGTGATGGATATTCTGCGGAGCGGTCTTTCAGAAAAAGTGCAAATCCTAGGTCCAACTCCGAAGCCCATTGCCCGTACCCACAATCTCTATCATTATCAGATTTTGCTCAAATATCGCTTTGAGGACAAGCTGCAGGCGACGCTAAATCAAGTCTTGGACTGGACACAACATCGGGACAATAAAGATTTACGCCTGACAATTGATAATGAACCACAAAATTTTATGTGAAGCTTTTTAACCGAGGTTAAGGTTGTTGTAGGCAACTTCTGATATAATAAGGGAAGGAACAAAAAAGGAATCAATAGTTGAAAATGATGAAAATAATATTTATGGGAACGCCGGACTTCTCAGCGACTGTCTTAAAAGGGCTGCTGGACAGCGGTCAATACGAAGTTTTAGCAGTGGTAACGCAGCCGGACCGGGCCGTCGGCCGTAAAAGAGAGATTCGCATGACTCCGGTAAAAGAGCTGGCCTTGGAATACGGGCTGCAAGTTTATCAACCGGAGAAGCTGACTCAAAGCTCGGATTTAGAGGAGTTGATGAAATTAGAAGCAGATGGTATTGTTACAGCTGCTTTTGGGCAGTTTTTACCTAGCCGCTTACTGGACAGTGTTGACTTTGCGGTGAATGTTCATGCTTCTTTGCTGCCTAAATACCGAGGTGGTGCGCCCATTCACTATGCTCTGATCAATGGCGATGAGCAAGCGGGTGTTACGATTATGGAAATGGTCAAGGAGATGGATGCTGGAGATATGATAGCCAGCAGAGCGGTGCAGATTGAAGAGACAGACAATGTTGGAACTCTCTTTGAAAAATTGGCGCTTATCGGTCGAGATCTGTTATTGGATGTGCTGCCAGCTTATAGGGCAGGGCAGATTATTCCTCAGCCGCAGGATCCAAGCCAGGTCACTTTTTCTCCGAATATCAGCCCAGAAGAAGAGCGGATAGACTGGAGCAAAACAAACCGCCAAATTTTCAATCAAATCCGCGGCATGTATCCTTGGCCGGTAGCTCATACCTTGCTGCAAGGGCAACGCTTTAAGATTTACGAAGCAGATATGGTAGATGGCGACGGTCAGCCTGGACAGATATTGTCTATTAGTAAAAAAGAACTGGTGGTTGCAGCTGGTAAGGGAGCCCTCTCGCTGAAGACGGTTCAGCCTGCTGGTAAGCCCAAGATGGCTATCGTTGATTTTTTGAATGGACTGGGCCGCAGCCTGTCCATAGGAGATGCTTTTGGAAAGTAAGCAAAAAACGGCCCGTTGGCAGGCCTTGGAAATTTTGGAAGAAGTTTTTGAAGAAGGAGCCTATTCCAATATCGCCTTAAACCGAGCTCTGAGTCAAAGTCCGCTGAGTCAAGCAGATAAAGGTCTGGTAACAGAGCTGGTTTACGGCACAGTTGCTCGGAAAATCACTCTGGAATGGTATCTATCCCATCTGATTGAGGATAGAACAAATTAGATAACTGGCTCTACATTCTGCTTATGCTCAGTCTGTACCAGATGCTCTATCTGGATAAAATCCCTCAGCATGCAGTTGTTCATGAGGCTGTTGAGATTGCGAAAATCCGTAAGCGTGGGAGTGAGAAATTTGTCAATGCCTTGCTACGTAAGATTGAGCGTGAGGGTGTAGCTGATTTTGAAACAATCAAGCGCAAAAACAAGCGCTATTCGATCCAATATTCTCTGCCGGTCTGGCTGGTCAAAGACCTGATAGAAGAGTATGGCGAAGAAAGAGCTTTAGCTATCTTTGCCAGTCTCTTTGTTCGTAGTAAGGCCAGCATTCGAGTGACGGATATGTCGCGAAAGGCAGAGCTTCGCCAGCTTTTAGGGGCTGAGGACTCGCTCTTATCTCCGTCAGCCTTGGTTAAGAAACAGGGGCATTTTGCTGGGCATCAGCTCTTTGAAAGCGGAGCGATTACGATTCAGGATGAGTCTAGTCAGCTGGTGGCTCCTACTCTGGACATCGAAGGAGAGGAGCAGATTCTGGATGCCTGCAGTGCACCGGGCGGCAAGACTGTCCACATGGCTTCCTATCTGACGAATGGTCACATTACAGCCTTAGATCTCTACGATCATAAGTTAGAGCTCGTAGAAGAAAATGCAGAAAGACTGGGCTTGGCTGATAAAATCACTACGAAAAAGCTAGACGCGACCAAGGTGTTTGAGACATTTGGCCCAGATGCTTTCGATAAAATCCTGGTGGACGCTCCTTGCTCTGGTATTGGCTTAATTCGCCGCAAACCGGATATAAAATATAATAAAGAAAATGCAGATTTTGAGAATTTACAAAAATTCAGCTGGATATACTAGACAGCGTTTGTCAAAGTCTACGTAAAGGTGGTATAATAGCTTATAGTACTTGCACGATTATGGCCAAAGAGAATTTTGAGGTTGTCGAGAAATTTCTGGCCAGTCATCCGAACTTTGAGCAAGTCTTATTAGACCATGAAAGAAAAGATATCGTCAAAGACGGCTGTATCTTAATTACGCCGGAATTATATGAAAGCGACGGATTTTTTATCAGTCAATTTAGGAAGATATCGGAATAAGAGGAGGAAACTGACAGTATGGAAATTTCATTATTAACAGATGTTGGTCAAAAGCGTACAAATAACCAAGATTATGCTAATCTTTTTGTGAATCGGGCGGGCAAGACCCTTATCATCTTGGCAGATGGTATGGGCGGTCACAGAGCTGGAAACATTGCTAGCGAAATGGCTGTGACAGACTTAGGAGCTGCATGGGTTGATACACAGATTGATTCGGTGAATCAGGTGCGTGAATGGTTTGCGGAGCACTTGGAAGAGGAAAATCAGCGCATTCATCAATTTGGTCAAGATGAAGAATACAAGGGCATGGGCACGACTTTGGAAGCCTTGGCTATCATTGATAATCAAGCCATCTATGCCCATATCGGTGATTCTCGTATTGGCTTGATTCGCGGTGATGAATACCGTCAGCTAACTAATGATCACTCACTTGTTAATGCTTTGTTGAAAGCTGGACAGATTACTCCAGAAGAAGCAGAGCGTCATCCGCAGAAGAATATCATTACCCAGTCTATTGGTCAAAAAGACGAAGTGCAGCCTGATTATGGCATGATTACCTTGGAAGATGGTGACTACCTTCTGCTTAACAGTGACGGTCTGACCAATATGATTTCAGATAGTGAAATTTGTGACATTGTCACCAGCGACATCAGCCTGTCTGAAAAAACAGAAACCTTAATTCGCTTTGCCAACAATGCTGGAGGACTGGATAACATCACAGTTGCTCTGGTTCGCTTTGACAAGGAGGATAAGGCATGATTCAAATCGGCAAAATCTTTGCCGGGCGATATAAAATCATCAAGCAGATTGGCCGCGGAGGCATGGCAGATGTCTATCTGGCCAAGGACTTGATTTTGGATGGTGAGGAAGTTGCGGTAAAGGTTCTTAGGACCAATTACCAGACAGATCCTATCGCTGTCGCGCGTTTCCAGCGGGAAGCTAAGGCGATGGCTGACTTGGACCATCCGCACATCGTTCGGATTACTGATATTGGGGAAGAAGATGGCCAGCAGTATCTGGCTATGGAATACGTGGCAGGGTCTTGACCTCAAGCGCTATATCAAAGAGAATTCTCCGATTTCAAATGAAGAAGCAGTCAGAATCATGGGACAAATCTTGCTGGCAATGCGCTTAGCGCATACACGCGGTATTGTCCATCGTGACCTGAAACCACAAAATGTCCTCTTAACCCCAGATGGCAATGCCAAGGTAACAGACTTTGGGATTGCGGTGGCCTTTGCAGAGACAAGTCTGACTCAGACTAACTCAATGCTAGGGCTCGGTTCATTATCTATCGCCTGAGCAGGCGCGTGGCTCTAAAGCAACTGTTCAGAGTGATATTTATGCGATGGGGATTATTTTTTATGAGATGCTGACTGGTCATATCCCTTATGATGGGGATAGTGCAGTTACGATTGCTCTTCAGCATTTCCAAAAGCCGCTGCCATCCATCATTTCTGAAAATCCTAATGTGCCTCAGGCCTTGGAAAATGTGGTCATTAAGGCAACAGCCAAAAAACTGACGGATCGCTATCAGTCAGTTGCAGAGATGTATGTCGACTTGTCCAGCAGCTTATCTTATGAGCGCCGCAATGAAAAGAAATTAGTCTTTGATGATGTTGCGAAAGCAGACACCAAGACCTTGCCAAAAATCTCACCTGTACCGCAGCCGGCAGTTCCACCTGTCAAGCCAACACCGGCTAAAAGCGGAAGCGGATGAAGTTAAGGAAGAGACAGCTGATGCGGTTAAGAAAGTTCCAAAGAAACGTCGTTTGAGAACGCGTTACAAAGTACTTTTCTTTGCAGTCCTATTGGTTTTGGCGGCCTTTTGTCGTCCTTCTCTATAATAGCCCGTCTAATACCAGCGTGCCAGATGTTTCTGGTCAGACTGTAGCAGAGGCTCGCTCCGCTATCGAAGCTAAGAAGCTGGTTGTCGGAGACGGAAAAGGAAGAATACAGCGACAATGTCGAATCCGGCAAAGTCATTAAAACTGATCCACAGGCCAACAGTCAGCGCCGCGAAGGCAGCAAGATTGACCTGATTATCTCCAAGGGATCCCAAGACCTTTGTGATGGAAGATTATATCTGAGAGACGAAAGATCCGCGGCTGGTTGAAAAGATCTGAAAGACAAACTATAATGTTTCTGAGAAAATTGATTGAGATTGTTGAGGAGGAATCGGACGAGTACGAGCCAGGTCAGGTCATTCGTCAGTCTCCGGCAGCTGGTTCGACTTATGATTTGACTTCTAATCATAAGATCAAGCTGACAGTGGCGAAAGAAGTAACTAGTGTGTCCATGCCTGACTTTTGGCAGCATGCAGTACACCTACGCCAATGCTCGTTCTTACTTGATTCAAATGGGAATTTCTTCTTCTCGAATTGAGCGAGTTGTTGACCGTTCGGTCACTTCGACTCAGGCTGACTTGGTAACTTCCCAGTCACCAGCAGCAGGTCAGACAATTGATCTCAAGTCAAATGAAAAAAATCACTCTTTACGTGACAGAAGCAACGACACCATCGTCATCTAGCTCGTCATCATCATCGTCTAGCAGTAGCTCAAAGAGCAGCTCATCGTCTGAAGATAGCGGACATGGAACTAGTTCCAGCTCATCTGATAGTTGATTAATAAGCCATCCATTTTAAGTTTTTTAGCTTAAAACGGATGGCTTTTTCTTTTTTGCTGGACAAATTTCCCCATTTCATGCCTTGGACGGAGGTTTTTTGGTTTAATTTTGTTAAAATAGGAAGGTAGAGAAAGGAAACGGCTATGTGGAAGGTTCAATTATTTGTCTTTGTTGAAACAGTCTTACTATCCATGGCATTGGTGACCATGTTGGCAGCTGATTTTTCACGTGTTGTCATTATCTTGGTCCTTTTTTTGCTGCTGCTCTATTATTACTTCGGCAAGCAAAAAGGGAATTTTCTGCTGGTCGCTTCCATGATTATGCTGTTTTTCATTATTATGCTCAATCCCTACGTCATTGCTGCCCTTTTATTCGCGCTGGTTTATGGAATGATTGTGGCCTACCCTTATATCTATAAGGAAAATCAAGAAACCCATCTCGTTTACGAAGAAGATGTGGAAATTCAGAGTGAGAAGAATCGCTGGTTGGGGGACCTGCAGCATTTTTCTAAGGACAGCTGTCAATTTCACGACATCAATCTCTTGCGCATTGTTGGGAAAGACACCATTCATTTGGAAGACGTGATTTTGGTCAACCATGATAATGTCATTGTCATTCGAAAAGGTTTTGGCGATACCAAGATTATTGTGCCGCTGGATGTGGAAATTCAGCTGCAAATCAATACTCTTTACGGGGAGCTGAACTTCCTGCATCATCCATCTCGCAAGCTGCGCAACGAAACCATTTCGCTGACAACACCAGACTATAAACGGGCCAATAAGACAGTGAAGATTGTCCTCGTCAGCTTCTTAGGAAATGTGGAGGTTGTCAGAAAGTGAAGAAATCAAATTATTTTCTCATTCTCCTCTATACTTTCTTTGTCTTTATTTATCATCTTTCATTATATTTTCAATATTTTTGATTTTCACTTGGCAGGAGCTCTTTAATGATTTGGAGCTGTTGCAGTCTTTTGTGTTCTTTGTTGTGATTATCGGTTTATCACTGACCATTCTGATTGTGATAGCAGCTCGCTTGATCCAATATCTGTCGGTAGCCCATGTGCAAAAAAATCTTCGGCATTTGCTGGATGGACGGAGGACTGGAGCCGACAGACCAACCCGAGTTGGATCGCTCTCTGCATCAGCTCGAGAGAAGGCTGCACCGTTTGACAGAGAATCTCCAAAAGTCTGAAAAACAAACCCTGCAGACAGAAGAAAAAATTATCGAAAAAGAACGGCGGCGGATTGCGCGTGATTTGCACGATACTGTCAGTCAGGAATTATTTGCAGCCAATATGATTCTTTCAGGAGTGGCTGGAAATGTAGAACGGCTCGATGGACAAAAACTGCAAAAGCAGCTCAAGGGGATTGCAGATATTCTGGACACAGCTCAGAAGGATTTGCGGATTCTCCTGCTCCATTTGCGACCTACAGAGTTGGAAAATAAGACTCTGGTCGAAGGTATGGATGTGATTATCAAGGAGCTGACTGATAAAAGCGACATTGATGTTCACTTCAATCATCAGGTTGGGCATCTACCCAAAACAGATGGAGGAGCATGTCTTCAGAATCATGCAGGAAATTATCAACAACACACTGCGGCATGCCCAAGCCAGTCGACTGGATATTTACCTCTATCAGGCAGCCAAATGAGCTTAAAATCAAGGTATCTGATAATGGCGTCGGTTTTGATCCGCTGGCTCAGGATGAACTCAGCTACGGCCTGAAAAATATGGAAGACCGTGTGCGGGATATGGCGGGCACCTTTTAAGCTTTTGACAGCCCCCAGAAAAGGTCTTTCTATTGAAATCACGATACCTTTACTAGAAGGAGAAAGATCATGAAGATATTGTTAGTGGATGACCACCAGATGGTCAGATTGGGATTGAAAAGTTATCTGGAACTGCAAGATGATATAGCAGAAGTATCTGAAGCAGTCAATGGTAAAGAAGGCGTTGAGCAAGCTTTGGCAAGTCGTCCGGATGTGATTATCATGGATATCGTCATGCCTGAGATGAATGGGATTGAAGCGACACTGGCCATTTTAAAAGAGTGGCCGGAAGCAAAGATTCTGATTTTGACTTCTTATCTGGATAATGAAAAAATTTATCCTGTTCTGGATGCAGGTGCTCATGGATACATGCTCAAGACTTCCAGCGCTGAAGAAATTCTCCGTGCTGTCAAAAAAGTGGCCAAGGGAGAATTTGCCATTGAAACAGAGGTCAGTAAGAAAGTGGAGTATCATCGTAACCATATCGAGCTCCATGAGGATTTGACAGCTCGTGAGCGTGATATTTTAGGGACTTTTAGCCAAGGGTTATGAAAATCAACGGATTGCGGATGAGCTCTTCATTTCCCTCAAAACGGTCAAGACCCATGTCTCAAATATCCTGTCTAAACTGGAAGTGAGCGACCGTACTCAGGCAGTTGTTTATGCTTTTCAGCACCATCTTGTCCCACAAGAAGACTTTTAATGGTATAATAGAAAAGATTAAGATTGGACAAGGGGAGATATGGACGCAAAATTAAAGTATAAGGCAAAAAAGATAAAAATTGTCTTTTTCGATATAGATGATACCCTGCGAGTCAAGGATACAGGTTTTATCCCAGACTCTATCCAGACAGTTTTCAAGCAGTTGAAGGACAAAGGGATTTTGACGGGTATTGCGTCTGGACGAGGAATGTTTGGTGTCGTGCCGGAGCTGAGAGCTTTGCAGCCAGACTTTTTCGTTACCCTGAACGGAGCCTATGTCGAAGATAGCAAAGGGAAGGTGATTTCTCAGACGGTTATCCCGTCCGATAGAGTGACGTCCTATATTGCTTGGGCTCAGGAGGAGGGATTGACTATGGTCTGGTCGGCAGCCATGGAGCATCCTTGTCCAATCGACATTCTCTAATTTCAGAGGCCATTGATGTGGTTTATCCAGATTTGCTTGTTGATCCAGACTTTCATTTAGACAAGGATATTTATCAGCTTTGGACCTTTGAAGATAGAGGAGATAGCCTGCAGCTGCCAGAGGCGTTAGCGGAGCATCTGCGTTTGGTTCGCTGGCATCCTCATTCGTCAGACGTGGTACCGACAGAAGGTTCCAAGGCAGCCGGAGTTTCCAAGGTTGTCGAGCATCTGGGCTTCAAACCTGAAAATGTCATGGTTTTTGGCGATGGGCTCAATGATCTGGAATTGTTTGACTATGCCGGAATTGGCATTGCCATGGGCGTTTCCCATGAAGAACTGCGAAAAAGAGCAGATTATATTACAAAAACAGTAGAAGAAGACGGCATTTTTGCCGCCTTAGAGGAGTTAGGTATGGTAGAAAAAGAATTACATTTTCCACAAGTTGAATTTGCAGCAGCAGAAGGTCCAAAAGCGACTATCAAGACTAATCATGGGGACATGAAAGTTCATCTGTTTCCAGAACAGGCACCAAAAACAGTAGCTAACTTTATTGCCCTTGCTAAAGATGGATATTATGACGGTGTGATTTTCCACCGCATTATTCAGGACTTTATGATTCAGGGTGGCGATCCTACTGGTACCGGTATGGGAGGTCAGTCTATCTATGGTGAGAAATTTGAAGATGAGTTTTCACCAGAATTGTACAATATTCGTGGGGCTCTTTCTATGGCAAATGCTGGGCCGAATACTAACGGCAGTCAATTTTTCATTGTTCAAAATAAAAATCTACCTTATTCGGCTAAGGAATTGAGTCGCGGCGGCTGGCCTGAAGCTATCGCTGAAGTCTATGCCAGTCAGGGAGGAACACCGCATTTGGATCGGCGCCACACTGTCTTTGGTCAGCTTGTTGATGAAGCATCCTACCAAGTTTTGGACAAGATTGCAGCTGTTGAGACGGGTGCGATGGACAAGCCGGTGGAAGATGTTGTGATTGAGACCATTGAGGTAGAAGACTGATGAAAATCGGTGATAAATTAAAAGGCAAAATCACAGGGATTCAGCCTTATGGAGCTTTTGTTGAGCTGGAAAACGGAACGATTGGTCTGATTCATATCTCAGAAATTCGTCCGGGCTATATTGAAAATATCCATGATAGTGTAAAAGATTGGCCAGCAAGTCTTGGTACAGGTTGTGGACTATGATGAATTTTCTGGGAAGTCCAGTCTGTCCATGCGGACCCTGGAAGAAGAAAAGCACCGCCTCCCTAGACGCCACCGCTTTTCAAACGACCGCTGTAAAATTGGTTTTGAGCCTTTAGGCAGACAGCTGCCTATCTGGATCAAAGAGGCAAAAAAATTCTTAAAAGAAGAAAAAGTTTAAAAAATATCCTGTTCGATAAGAGAACAGGATATTTTTTTTAGATAGACTTGCTATTCAATTCATAGCCGACTGCTAAGTTGAAACGGACTTGTTTTTCAAAAAATACTAAGCATCAAATTCATAGAGAGCAGTAGACAGGTAGCGTTCGCCGTTATCAGGTGCCAGAGCAAGGACTTTCTTGCCAGCTCCTAGTTTTTTCGCTACTTCAATAGCTGCGAAAATAGCAGCAGCAGATGAAATTCCCCACTAAGAAGCCTTCCTGACCGCCAATATAGCGTCCGAATTCCAGTGCTTGATCAGAAGTTACACGGACAATACCGTCATAGGCTGCTGTATCCAAAGGTCTCTGGAATGAATCCAGCTGAAAGTCCTTGGATTTTGTGAGGGACCTGGCTTCTCACCAGAAAGGATAGCAGATTCGTCTGCTTCAACTGCGTAGATTTGGATGTCCGGATTAACTTTTTTGAGAGCGTGAGATACACCGGAAATAGTTCCGCCAGTTCCGACACCGCCTACAAAAGCATCCAGTCCAGTTTCACCGAAAGCAGCGATGATTTCTGCTCCTGTTGTTCGTTCGTGAACCTCTGGATTGGCCGGATTGTTAAACTGCAGTGGCAGCCAGCCATTTCGTTCTTGTGCGATTTCTTGTGCTTTTGCAATGGCACCTTTCATTCCTTCACTGCCCGGAGTCAAAGACTAACTCAGCACCATAAGCTTGGATAATTTTGCGGCGCTCCACACTCATGGTCTCTGGCATAACAATGACAACCTTATAGCCTTTGGCTGCTCCAACCCATGAAAGTCCAATACCGGTATTTCCGCTGGTTGCTTCAACGATGGTATCGCCGGGCTTGATAAGACCATCGCGTTCAGCCGCCTCAATCATGCTGAGAGCAATCCGGTCTTTGACAGAAGAGCCGGGATTGAAAGCTTCTAACTTCACATAAACCTCAGCAGCTCCTTCTGGAACCAAGTTGTTCAATTTGACGATGGGAGTTTGCCCAATTAGTTCTGTAATGTTTTGATAAATACGTGACATAGAAATACATACCTCAATATAATTTAATAGAAATTAGTATAAAATGAAACAAGCGCTTTGTAAAATATAAAAAAGCTATGAGAGCCATAGCTTTTCTTTATGTCAAAACGTCAAGGGGACTTCTACTTGGCGCAGTCCTTGATCCATCATCTCCAATTTGCCCTTAAAAAACTCAGTCAGTTTATCTTTGAGCAGTTCTCTTTCACCTTTGTCAACGAAAAGAAGAGTGGAGACAGTATCTGTAAATTCAGTATCGTATTCAGCAAGATTTTCCGCCTTGAGAAAATTCGCAAAATCCTGATATTGGCTGTAAGACAGTTTTAAGCGCAGGCCAGCCTGTTCTTTTATTTCAACCAGTCCAATCTCCTTAATAGCCAGAGCGACACTGCCGGCATAAGCTCGAATCAGACCGCCGGCTCCTAGTTTAATACCGCCAAAATAGCGAGTAACCACAACGCAAAGATTGGTCAATTCATGCTTTTCTAAGACTCCCAGCATGGGAACTCCAGCTGTTCCGCTGGGCTCTCCCATCATCACTGGTTCGCTTAATATCGCTCTTTTCTCCAATGATAAAAGCAGAGCAGTTATGGGTAGCCTTGTAATGTTCTTTTTTTATAGCAGCGATAAAAGCGCGAGCCTCTTCCTCGGAGTAAACTCTTTTCACATGGCAGATAAAGCGGGATTTTTTAATTTCCTCTTGAACCATGCCATCTTCTTTAATTGTCTTAAATTCCATAACTATATTTTACAAAAAAAGATGAATTTTGCCAAAAAATTACGAATATATAAGTATGTTAGAGTTACAAGATTGTTTAGGACGGATATTTACAGAAAATCAGTTAGAGTCTAGCTTGCGAGTAAAAGCAAAACAAATTCCCAGTATCCGAGAAGAAAAAGGCAAGCTCCGCTGCGGACGCTGCAACAGCTTGATTGAACGAGAAAATCAACTGCCTGTTGGAGCTTATTATTGCATAGAATGCTTAATCTTGGGTCGGGTACGGAGTGACCAAAAACTCTACTATTTTCCTCAAGAGGATTTTCCTAAAAATCAGGTGCTTAAATGGCAGGGGCAACTGACAGAGTTTCAGGGGAAAATCTCCAAAGGCTTACTTGATGCGCTAGAGAAAAGGCAGAATACGCTAGTGCATGCTGTTACTGGCGCTGGAAAAACAGAAATGATTTACCAAGTGCTTGCAAGAGTTATTGATAGAGGTGGTTCTGTTTGCTTGGCCAGTCCGCGGATTGATGTTTGTTTAGAACTTTATCGGCGCCTTAAAAGAAGATTTTTCTTGTGAAATAGCCCTTCTGCATGGGGAGTCAGAAGCTTATTTTCGCAGTCCCTTGGTGATTGCTACCACTCACCAGCTATTAAAATTTTATCAAGCTTTTGATTTGCTGATTGTGGATGAGGTAGACGCCTTTCCTTATGTGGATAATCCCATGCTGTATCACGCTGTAGAGCGTTCAGTTAAAAGAGGATGCTACAACTATTTTTCTGACAGCTACTTCCACGGATGAACTGGATAAAAGGGTTCAAAAAGGTGAGCTGAAACGCCTGAGTCTTCCCAGAAGATTTCATGGTAATCCCTTGACTATCCCTCAGAAAGTTTGGTTATCTGATTTTCAAAAATATCTTCAGAAGAAGAAAATAGCACCTAAGCTTTTAAAATATATACAAAAACAGAGGGAGACTCAATTTCCTCTCTTGATATTTGCTGCAGAAATTCAAAGAGGAGAGGATTTTGCTCAGGCTCTGCAGATTGCTCTGCCGGATGAAAAGCTGGCTTTTGTCGCCTCCACAACAGAAAATCGTCTGGAGATTGTTGAACAGTTTCGTCGCAAGGAGATCACTATTTTGGTGACAACGACTATCTTAGAGCGTGGGGTGACTTTTCCTGGCGTAGATGTCTTTGTCTTGGAAGCCAATCATCGCCTATTCAGTCGTAGTGCTCTGGTTCAGATTTCAGGCCGAGTTGGCCGTAGTATGGATAGACCGACGGGACAGTTGCTATTTTTTCATGATGGGACTACCCTTGCTATGGAAAAGGCAATTCGGGAAATGAGAGATATGAATAAGGAGGCGGGATTATGACAGAGTGTCTTTTATGCAAAGGGCAAATTGAGGACAAAAGTAGTTTTTTACGGCTTTTTCTATTAAAAGAAGAAGGACCAAGCTGCTGCTCCACTTGTTATCAAAATTTTGAACGCATATCTGAAGAGCATTGCCCTCGCTGTTTTCGCGACGGGAAATCAGATTTATGCACGGATTGCAAAAAATGGGAGGAAGAGGGAAATCAAGTCCAACACCAGTCACTATTTACTTATAATCAAGCAATGAAGGCTTATTTCAGTCAATATAAGTTTCAGGGAGACTATGCATTGCGCTTTGTATTTGCAAAAGCAGCTAGAAAAGCAGTCAGAATGTTTAGAGAGCATACCATTGTTCCGATTCCAGTCAGTGTCGAAAAATTTCAAGTTCGAGGATTTAATCAAGTGCAGGGGATTTTAGATGCAGGAAAAAGTAGCATATAGAAATATCTTAGAGAAAAAAGACACCATAGCCCAGTCTAGCAAGACTCGTGAGGAGCGTCTGCAGACGCAGCAGGCTTTTAAAATTAAGAATGGAGTTGATTTACCAGATAAAATTTTGCTGGTTGATGATATCTATACGACTGGAAAAACCTTACAATTAGCCAAGCAAATCTTATTGGAAGCCGGTGTGAAAGAAGTATTGTCATTTTCAATCGCAAGATAAGAAAAAATTTGCAAAAAAGGAATGAAAGCGTTATAATGATATTATAAATAAAACATTTATGTTTAGAAAGAAGGTACTTATATGCT